>Ga0208794_1000033_pt1 | contig 230059 bp, 207 predicted proteins | sample 32_taG_FD_184106 | JGI IMG/M metagenome (GOLD analysis project Ga0208794, IMG submission 184106) | Marine viral communities from the Gulf of Mexico - 32_GoM_OMZ_CsCl metaG (SPAdes) (version 2) | ecosystem: Environmental > Aquatic > Marine > Oceanic | place: Atlantic Ocean: Gulf of Mexico... | reverse complement strand
TGGACCTCAAACCTGGAGAAAAGTCGTTATCGACCATGTGTATTGGCGTGGGACAGGGGATTGCAATCGCGCTCGAAGCTGTCTGAGGTGCCGCGACAACCACAAAACTAACATAAGTTCTCTTATGCGACTTTTGGCTGTACGCGCAAAGCGATAATGTCACCCATGAGCAATTCAGAAGTGTCACTCTCCTCGCATACGATAGCGAGGATGAGTGGACATGGGATGGGTTATGATGAGCGAGCGCGATTTGAACCGCGTTGAGGTTTTGGCGCAGGTCGATGATAGTCGGCTGACGGTAGACAATGCGGCAAACCTGCTGGATCTGACAAGGCGGCAAGTGTTCCGGCTTCTCAAGCGATACCGGCAGGATGGCGCCTCAGCGATCCGACATAAGGCGCGCGGCAAACCTCCAAACAATCGTATCCATCATGCAAAGCGCGATTATGCTCTGAGCCTGATCAAAGAGAATTACCCGGATTTCGGCCCAACACTGGCAGCTGAGAAGCTGGCTGAGCATCACGGGTTCACAGTGTCTCGCGAGACCGTGCGCAAATGGATGATCGAAGACGGCATCTGGCTCTCGCGGAAACAGCGCCGGACCTTCCATCAACCTCGCTTACGGCGCGAATGCTATGGTGAGCTGATCCAGATTGATGGTTCCGATCACCGTTGGTTTGAGGATCGGGGTGATCCCTGCACCCTGCTCGTTTTCATCGATGATGCCACCAGCACCTTGATGGAGCTGCGGTTTGTGAAGTCCGAGAGCACGTTCAGCTATTTCGAGGCGTTGGACAGTTATTTGGTTCAGCATGGCCGCCCAGTGGCCTTTTACAGCGACAAGCATTCGGTATTCCGAGTTGCCAAAGAAGACGCAAGGAATGGTGCAGGCATGACCCAGTTCGGGCGTGCGTTGAATGAGTTGAACATCGAGATCCTGTGCGCCAACAGCTCTCAAGCCAAGGGCCGCGTAGAACGGGCCAACCGCACGCTTCAGGACCGGCTTGTCAAAGAGCTGAGGCTGGCAGGCGTTTCGGACATGAAAGCCGGAAACGCTTTTCTTGAAGGCTTTAAGAGCCGCTTTAACGCCAAATTTGCCAAGGCCCCTGCCAAACCGGACAACCTGCACCGGGCGTTGAATGTGGAGCCGGATCGGTTGGCGGAAGTGTTGTGCTGGCGTGAGAACCGTTATGTCGGCAAGCAGCTCACGTTTTCCTATGACCGCAAGCGGATCATGCTCGAAGAGAACGAGCTGTCACGCGCTCTGGTCGGCAAATATGTGGACACCTATGTCTTTGTGGATGGGCGGTTCGAGGTACGCTGGAAAGGCCAAGCCCTGCCCTACAGGATCTTTGATATGGACCAGCGCGTCACCCATGCAGCCGTCACCGAGAACAAGCGGCTCGGTGCGGTTCTGGCCTATGTCAAAGAGATGCAGGATGCCGCACCGCCTAAGCCGAAGGTGCGGACAAACTCAGAGAAGATGGGCTACAAGCCGAACGGGCGTCGGCCAGGCAGACCGCCAGGATCACGGGCCAAGAAGAAGATTGCGCGCGCGGCAGAATAACTCAAGACTGCTGACATGGACGCCTATTACGAGCGCAAACACGCCGAGCAGGATGCGGCAGCTGTGGCATCAGACAAGGCGTAAAGCGGCCTGACCATCGGTTTCGAGTTTAAGGGCTGCGTGCCAGAGTGGCGTCTTGTAAAATGTGCCGTCGTCCCAAATCCTCAGCCCCTCCCGATCTTCCCAAAGCAGGCCGAGCCAACACAGTGGCTGCAAGACGCAGAATTTCAGCGCAAACCGCATGTCGCTGTGCTCCGGATCGTAGCGGTCCTTTTCTTCCCACCCGTAAAGCGTTTTGAGAAGATGTGCTAAGGTACACCCTACCCGCGCCTCGACGTTGATCACGTTCAGAAAGATGTCCCAGTTGCCCAAGGGGCCACCCCGGGCTTCGATCCGTTCATCATGGATGAACCGATAAAGATAAACCGGAGCGGTCAGATCAAAAAAGACGTCAGATGCTTCCGCCATCTCCCGTCCTTTCTTAGTCGCAACCAGCTTACCCTTGTAACGACGAAGAAGCTTCAGATGACGCAGCAACCCATGCACCGGGAACAAAGGTGGCATTTTGTATTCATCCAGCACCTTGTTCATTTCGAATAACTCGGTGGCGGTGAAATCGGGCCATTCAAAGTGTTCCGCCGCCCAATGCACAAACTTGCGGTTGAAGGCGCCTGATTGCGTCAGCCCGATCCCGCCGGTTTCGTTGGCATAACGCAACGCAAGCGTCATCCCACGAACCAGCGGCGAGTGTTTCAGGACATCAGCATCTGAGTGAAGTTTGACCGTCGGAAGCATGTCACCACGCTATCCTCGACACCAAAGACCCGCAATCCGCAAGGCTTTTCAGCCCTTCGATATTGGGGTCTGCGGGCTCAAAAGCCTTGCTCCCGTAGCGCCCTGTGGTGACCTTTCTGCTTTGCACAGCCGGTGACATTTCTGAATGGGATTTACAGTGGCTGCGCAGCGGCGCGTCCAACCATCCTCCCTCTGGCCGCTTGGCGCAAAGCCGATTAGAAGCGAGGTCGAAACCGGGGGAGCGAACCGTTGCAAAAGATCACATTGCCCGAAAGACCCGATTGGCGCGCCCATGCGCAAGAGGCCGGCTTTACCTTTGCCGATATGCATGGCGAACCCTATTGGGACGAAACCTCGGGCTATGCATTCACCCTCACCCAGATCGAGAATGACATCGAAGACCCTTCGACCGAGCTTCACGCCATGTGCCGCGAGGCCGTGGCCAAGATCATCGCCAGCGAAGAGTTGATGTCCCGGCTCGCCATTCCAGAGGCCCACCGTGACCTCGTGGCCGACAGCTGGCGCCGGGGCGATCCTGAGATCTATGGCCGTTTCGATCTGGCCTATGACGGCACAAACCCGGCCAAACTGTTGGAATATAACGCAGATACACCGACCTCGCTTTACGAAAGCGCGGCCTTCCAGTGGCAGTGGCTTGAGGACCAGTTGAAAGCAGGCGTGTTGCTCGAGGGCACGGATCAGTTCAACGGCATTCATGAGGCGCTGGTCGCCCGTTTTAGCGATGTCTTCGAGCAGGACAGCGATCTGCATTTCACCGCCGTGGCCGACAACCCCGAAGACTACGGCACCGTCGAAGCCATGGGCTGGGCCGCACGCGAGGCTGGGCTGGGCGCGCATTTCTGCGATCTCGACAAGATCGGGCTGAGCGACGATGGCCACTTCCTTGATGATCAAGACCGCCGCATTGCCGTTCTGTTCAAACTCTACCCTTGGGAAGACATGCTGCGCGACGACTACGCCGCCCATATCCAAGGCTCGGGCTGTCTGTTTCTGGAGCCTGCGTGGAAAGCGCTTTTGTCCAACAAGGGCCTTCTGCCCGTGCTATGGCAGATGTTCGAAGGCCACCCCAATCTGCTGCCCGCGTTTTTCGAGGCCGATGTGGCCGATGCGCTCGCCGGACGCGGCCCCGCCGCCCCCGCCTGCGCCGACGCCTTTGACCGTGCCGCGGCGGAACTGGCCGAGGCGCATGTGCGCAAGCCGATCCTTTCGCGCGAGGGGGCGTCGGTCACGATCCACCAATCTGGCAAGGTGATCGAACAGTCGCAAAACGCCGACTACGCCGAACATCCGCGCATCGTGCAGGCCTATGCCCCGCTGCCCACCTTCGACGGCTTCCGCCCGGTGATCGGCTCGTGGATCGTGGGCGAGACCTGCGCGGGCATCGGCATCCGCGAAGACCGATCGCGCATCACGCAGGATTTGTCACGCTTCAAACCGCACTACATTCTGGCATAGCCCACCGCTCCGCCGCCCCTTGGCAGAAAGACGACCATCATGACCAAACGCTCGAAACGGGTTTCCATCGCCATCGTCGGCGCCGCCGCCTTCACCCTTGCCGGCTGTGAGGAGGAAAAGGTCGACGCCGCCGCCTTCCCCGACCTGCAAAGCTGTCTTGCCGACGCCGCGCGCGGCGGGATGTACAGCGAGCAGGAATGCGAAACCGCCTTTGACGCGGCGCAAACCCTTCATGTGGAATCCGCCCCGCGCTACGATAGCCTTGAGGTCTGCGAAGAGCAGCATGGCGAAGGCGCCTGCGGCTCGGAAGAGGCAGCGACCCAAGGCGGATCGGGCGGCATCTTCATGCCCCTGCTAGCGGGCTATCTGATCGGCAATATGATGAGCAACCGCGCCGGCATGGCGGTGGCGCAGCCGCTTTACAAAACCTCCGATGGGCGCTTTACCAATGCCGCGCGCTCCAGCACCTATTCGACAAATCGCGGCGCGGCCAAGCTCAGCACCTCGCAATTTACCCGCCCCAGCACCACCATCGGCAAAACCCCGATGACCCGTGCCACCGCGGCATCGCGCGGCGGCTTTGGCCGGGCTGGCGGATCGCGCGGCTTTGGTGGCTGATCGGCGCTGACGCCTTACTTGCGGCGCAGCACCGCCGCGGCAAGGATCACGATCGCCAGCGACAGCATCGCCACCGCCCAGAATGGATCGTTGCCATGGGGATGCACATGCGCGCCCTCATGCGCCGCCAGCGGTGCGGCAAAGGTGGCGAGGGCGAATGTCAGTTTCTTCATCTCAATCTCCTTGATCTATCACGGTGGACCGGGCGGCCTCAGGCCAGCCCCAGAATCTCACGCGCCTGCTGCGCGGTGGCGACAGGGCGACAGGCCTCTGCGCAGATCTCGGCCGCGCGGGTCACGAGGGCGGCATTGGAGGGGGCGAGGGTCTGTTTGTCCAGCCGGATGTTGTCCTCCAGCCCCGTCCGCAGATGGCCCCCCGCGGCGGCGCACCATGCGTTCAACTCGGCCTGATGCCGCCCGATCCCGGCGGCGCACCACGGGATATCGCCGAAGAGCCGTTTGACGGTTTTGATATAGAAATCAAAAACCTCCCGATCCGCTGGCATGGCGTTTTTCACGCCCATGACGAATTGGATATAGGGCCGGGCGGGGATCTTGCCCGCCTCCGCCATCGCCTTGGCCTGTAGGATGTGGCTGAGGTCAAAGACTTCGATCTCGGGCAGCACGCTATAGGTCCTCATCTCTTCCGCCAGCCAATCGACAAGCTCGGGCGGGTTCTCATAGACGCGGTTGGGAAAGTTGTTCGACCCCACCGAAAGCGAGGCCATATCGGGCCGCAGCGGCAGCATCCCGCCCCGGTTCTTGCCCGCGCCCGAACGCCCACCGGTTGAGAATTGCACGATCATGCCGGGGCAATGTTCCCGCAGCCCTTCTTGCAGCCGCGCAAAACGGTCGGGGTCCGCCGTGGGGGTGCCATCGGCGGTGCGCACATGGGCATGGCAGATCGTCGCCCCGGCCTCGAACGCGGCATGGGTGCTTTCGATCTGTTCGCTAATGTCGATCGGCACCGCCGGGTTGTCGGCCTTGGTCGGCAGCGATCCGGTGATGGCCACGCAGATGATGGCAGGAGTATCGGTCATGGGTGTCCTCGGCTTTCTGGAAAATCAATCGGCGCTGTCGCGGGCAAGGGCGATGACACGGCGGAGGGCTCCCTCCGTCGGGCCTGAGCTCTCCCCCTCGGGCCAGTCGTAGAACCCCTTACCGCTGCGCTTGCCAAGATGCCCCCGCTCGACCAATGCGGTGAGACTGGACGAAGGGTCGTGCCGGTCGCAAAGGTCTGGGTAGAGGTATTCGGCGATGCTCAGATGGGTGCCCAGCCCGTTCAGATCGCGCTGGCGGAACGGGCCGGAAAGCGCCATGCGCACGCCGACGGACCATTGCACGATCTCGTCGATCTCCGCCGGGCTGGCGACCCCTTGGTCCACCAAATGCAGGCATTCGCGCATGATGGCATGCTGAATGCGATTGGCCACGAAACCGGGCGGCGCGTGATCGAGCCGCACGGGCCGCCGGTCCAACCCGCGCAGCAGGGTCATGACCTCGGCGCAAAGCCCTTCGGGCGCGTCTTGTGCTGCGACGACTTCGACGGCGGGGATCACATCGCCGGGGTTGAAGAAATGCGTGATCAAGGCGCGTTCCGGTCGGGCCATTTCCCCCGTCATCGCTTCCAACCTCAGGCCTGAGGTGTTGGACAAGATCGGCGCACCCTCCGGCACGGCCCCTTCCAAAGCGGCGAGCACGCGGCGTTTCAGCGCGAGGTCTTCCGGTACGCATTCCAGCGCGAGATCGGCCTGCCCTGCCTTCTCCAACGCGGCGCAAGCGGTCGACCCCGGCACCGTGGCCAAAAATGCCTCACGGGCGGCCTCGGTCGGGTCGACCGCTTGGACCGTCCAGCCGTGCTGGCCAAAGAGCCTGCCGATGGATTGGCCCATCGTGCCCGCCCCCACGATGATGATGCCTTTGGCCATGTAATCCCCCTCCCGGATATCAGTTGTTTACTTATCACCAGAGCGTAGTGATAAGTAAACAGCAAATAGGAAAAAGGATGCCGCCCCGTGACCCAAGACCCCTCTCCGCGCCATGCGCTCGTCACCGGCGGGGCGCGCAACATCGGCCTCGGCATCGCGCGCAGGCTGCGTGAGGACGGCTGGCGTGTCTTCGTGCTGGATATCGAAGCCCCCGAAGACCCCGCGCTTCGGGCGGATGCGCAGCGGGTGGATCTGACGGACATCGCGGCGACCACGGCTGCCCTCCGACACATCCTCGCGCAGGGGCCGGTGACCTGTCTGGTCAATAACGTCGGTATCGTGAAGCCCGCATCCTTCGACACCGTCGACCTCGACGATTTCGACCCCATCATGCATCTGAACCTGCGCCCCAGCATTCTGGCGGCGAAACTGGTCGTGCCGGGAATGCGCGCGGCGGGGGCTGGGCGGATCGTGATGAACACCAGCCGCGTGACCAAGGGCAAGATCGACCGCACGCTCTATTCCGCAAGCAAGGGCGCGATCCAGTCGATGGCGCGGACTTGGGCGCTGGAACTGGCGCGCGACGGGATCACCGTGAACTGCGTCGCCCCCGGCCCCATCGCCACCACCGCCTTTTGGGAGAACAACCCGGAAGACGCGCCGGAAACCCGCGCCATCGTCGACGCGGTGCCGATGGGCCGAATGGGAACACCTGAAGATGTGGCGCAGGCGGTGTCCTTCTTTGCCGATCCGCGCAGTGGCTTTATCACCGGGCAGACGGTCTTTGTCTGTGGCGGCACGGCGGTCGGGTAATCAGCCCTCGGGCTCTAGGGCCGCAAGCAACCTGCGCAGGACCGGATTGCGCGCATCGCGCAGATAGGCCAGCCCGATCCGGCTTTGCACTTTGGCGTCGCGGATCGGCAGGAAGGACACGCCCGCATCCTTCATCCGCGCGGCGGAGGCGGGGACGAAAGCCACCCCCAGACCCGCCGAGACGAAGTTTACGATGGCGGTGAACTGCGGCGCGCGATGGGTCACGCGGGGGGCGAAACCGGCATCGGCGCAGAGTTGATAGGCGCAGGCGGCAAAGCCCATGTCGGGGCCAAGGTGGCTGAAGATGAAACTCTCCTCGCGCAGCGCCGCCATGGCAACGGAAGGCACCTCGGCAAGGCGGTGATCGGGCGGCACGGCCAGCAGGATATCCTCGGTATGAACCGCGCGGGTGGCCAAATCCTCTGGCACGCCGGAAAGCGGCAGGCGCACAAAACCCGCGTCGAGCCTGCCCGCCACGATCTCGGCGATTTGCAGGTCCATGTCCAACTCGCGCAGGATCAGGTCCACATCCGCAGCGCCCGCGCGCAACTCGCGCAAAAGCCGCCCCAGAATGCCCGCGTAAGAGGCCGAGCCGACATAGGCCAGTTCAATCCGCCCGCGCTGGCCGATCCGAGCGGCCTCGGCCACCGCCTCGACCCGCTGCGCTTGTTGCAACAGCGCGCGGGCTTCGGGCAACAGCGCCTTGCCGAAGTCGGTCAGCATCACCCGGCGGCGATTGCGGTCAAACAGCAGCGCGCCGCCAAAAACGGTCTCAAGGTGTTTTAACTGTTGCGTCAGTGCGGGCTGCGCCACGCCAAGATTGGCCGCCGCTTGGCCAAAATGCAGCGTTTCGGCGATGGCGACAAAGACCTCATATTGGCGCAGCGTTGCGCTGAGTTGCTTTTCCATGCGGTCCTCTGAACTGGTATCAGAGGATTTTCACACGCGGCCCGGTGATAAGCAAGTTAGATCACCGGGCGGCGGCACCTAGACTTCGGCGGCGCGGGCACGTTTGCGGCGGTCGTGCAGGGTCTCGGCATCGGCCAAATCATCGCTTTCGACCTTGGTGGTTTCCTGCCCACTTGGCCGCTGCGCACGCTTGCGGCGGAGCGGCCCGCTGTCATCACTCTCCCGCGGGAGGATCAAACGCTCCACCCGTGTCCGGCGCAGGCCGAGCGTCGAGGTCAGATCAAAGACCCGCGCCGCGATCCGGTCGGCAGCCTGCGGCTGCACCAACACCTCAAGGCGCGTCACCGGGCGGGATTTCTTGCCCTGCCCGTTCAGCATCAGCAGATCGACCGCGCCGTCCATCGCCCGTAGACGGTCCACCGCCGCGCCGAGTTCTTCGCCCGTCATGTCGTCGATATCACAGGCGAATTGCACCAGACTGTCTTGGGCGATACCGCCCGAGGCGGTGTCAAAAACGCTGACCCGCAGGATATTCGGCAGGCCCTTCATCACCCGCATACCCGCGCCCGACCCGGTACAGCGCAGCCGCCCCGGTGGGCGGCTGGCGGTGGGGCTGCCGCCAGTGACATGCGCAAGGATCGCAGCACCCGTGGGGGTGACCCTTTCACCCGCAACGCCATCGTCATGCCAGTCGTAGCCCTGCAAAATCAGCGCGGTCGCCGGTGCGGGAACGGGCAGTTTGCCATGCGCCGTTTCCACCAGCCCGCCGCCCAGAGGCAGTGGGGCGAGCGAGACGGTCGCCCCCGACAGCGCGGCGCAGATGCTGCCCGCGGCGGTCACGTCCATCAGCGCGTCCCAATCCGCGATCTCGTGAAAGTGCACCCGGTCGATGGGGATGTCGTGCACCTGCGCTTCGGCCTCGGCAATCCGGCGGAGGATCGCGCAGGCGGCCTGAGCCGTGCCCTCGGACAGCGGCGCGTTTTCCAAAAGTTCGCGCATCGCGCGGTAGGTCGTCTCGGCCCCGTGGCGTCTGGCTGCATCGGGTGCGGCCAGCACCAATTCGAACCGCCGCGCGGTGATGCCCGAAGCCACATGTTCGCTCAGTTCCGCATGGCCCACCTCGGCCGGAAGCACGGCGGCGACATCGGCCAAGGCGCGTTCGGCCAGATCGGGGAAGGCATGCAACATCGCCGCGATGAACATATCCCCCGCCGCCCCGCCAACGGGGTCGAGGTGTAGGTGAAGCCCCTGCCCCCGCATCAATGCCCCTCCGGCCAAGGGTTGCGCAGCAGGCCGCCGTCGAACTGCATCTCTTGCAGATCGCCAATCACCTCAAGCCCCGGACGGTCGCGCAGTTCCGGCAGCATCGCCTCAGAGGCATAGAGATACTCAAGCTTCAGCGTGTTGGGAATGCGGAGAAGCCGGACCTTGGTGATATCCTCGGCCCCGCAGGTCTTGACCGCTGTCTGGATCGCGGTGCGGTCGCAGGGCATGACCATCGGGATTTTCGACTGTTTCAACACCTGCGAGGTGATGGCATTGGCATAGACCGCCTCGCGGTCGAAGTCCTGTTCCAACCGCTGCGTGATCACATCCGCCCGCGCCGCGCCATTGCCGTTGCCATTGCTGCGCGGCGACAGGCCAAGCGCCACCAGCCGCGAGATATGCAGATGGACCTGCATCTTCTCGCTCGAAAACCGATGGGTGATATTGGGGTCCATCCCGGTGCCAGAGAACTCCTTGCCGATCTCATCCACCACCAGCACATCCAGATCGCCCGAGGCCGAAGGCGCGTCCAGCGGCCCCAGCGGCAGGCGGGGCATGTTGCGCATAGCCTCTTGCAGATAGGGCGCTTCGGCCTCCAGCATCCCGTCGCTGTCAAGCGCCACGACCTGCGCCAGCCCGTCATAGGCATTCTCAATCGTGCCGATGCCAAACAGCACCTTGCAGCGCGCCAGCTTCATCCGCGCCATTTTGGCCACGAAGATGCCGACGTTATCGATGCCACGGGAATGGCAGGTTTCGGCCCCCGATTGCTTGCCCAACCCGATCGAGAGCATTTTGGCCAGCCCGCTTTCGTTTGGCGCGCGGAAAGAGGTATGCGGCTTGATCCGGTTGAACAGGATGATCCCATCGGCGGCATTGGCGTGGCGGTCCATCCGCACCGACATGCCGTTGTCGAGCACGCCGATCTCATCGGTTTCCATCGAAGAGCGGATTTCGCAACCGAGGCTCTCTTCGGTCACGCCCAGTTTCGCCAGCAGCGCGGTCTGCCCCTCTGCGGTGGCGCCGCCGTGGCTGCCCATGGCGGGCACGACGAAGGGATGCGCCCCGCGCGCGCGGACCTCGGCCACGATGGCGGCCAGCAGTTCCGGCAGGTTCGCCAGCCCGCGGCTGCCTGCGGTGATGGCGATGGACATGCCCGGCTTGATCTTGCCCGCGCAATCGGCCTGCATCGCCTCTGCCACGGCGGCGCGCGGGTCGTCGATCTGGGTCGCGGCAAAAGTCTGACGGCAAAGCGCCATGCGCGGCAGCGGCGTATCCTCGACCAGTTTCACATAGTTCGGTTTCATCTGCGCTGTCCCCTTCGACATCTGTTACCCCGTGACCCCAATCGGCCAAGGCGCGAATTCCTCTTCGCCCACGCCGAGCGCTTCGGATTTGCTTTGCTCGCCCGAGGCGATGGCAAGGATGCGCTCGAAGATCGTTTGGCCCAGCTCCTCTAGGCTCTGCTCCCCGTCGATCACGGTGCCACAGTTGATGTCCATATCGTCCTGCATCTTGGTGAACATCGGCGTGTTGGAGGCGAGTTTGATCGTCGGTGAGGGGTAAGAGCCAAAGCAAGACCCGCGCCCGGTGGTAAAGCAGATCAGGTTCGCACCCCCCGCGATCTGCCCGGTGGCCGAGACGGGATCGAAGCCGGGCGTATCCATGAAGACCAGCCCCTTTTGCGTCACGGGTTCGGCATAGCGGTAGACCTCCATCAGCCCCGTGCTGCCGCTATTCTTGGCCCCGCCGAGCGATTTTTCTAGCACATTTGCCAGCCCGCCTGCCTGATTGCCGGGGCTGACCACGCCGTTGATCTGCGTGTCGCGGCCCTTGGTATAGTCCAGCCACCAATCCATGCGTTCGACCAGCTTGCGCCCCACCGCTTCACTGCAGGCGCGCCGGGTCAGCAGGTGTTCGACGCCAAAAATCTCGGGCGTTTCCGAAAGGATCGCCGTGCCGCCGTTGCGCACGAGGATATCCGCCGCCGCCCCCAGACCGGGGTTGGCCGAGAGCCCCGAAAGCCCGTCCGACCCGCCGCATTGCATCCCGATGGTGATATGTTTCGCCGAACAGGGCGCACGCCGGACGGCGTTGGCCTGATCCAGCATTTCGCGCACCGCTTCTTTGCCTTCGGCAATCGCGCGGGCCGTGCCGCCGACATGTTGCATGGTGACGCAGCGCAGCATCTTGCCTTCGGCCAACCCCTCCTCTTCAAAGAATTGGGCGAGGTTGTTGCGCTCACAACCCAGCGACAGCACCACGGCCCCGGCCAGATTGGGGTGGCGGATATAGCCCGAGAGTGTGCGGCGCAGCAGGTCCATCGGCTCGCCCGTGAGCTCCATTCCGCAGCCGGATTCGTGGATGAAGGGGATCACCCCGTCGACGTTCTCCCATGTCTCCATCCGCTCTTCGTCGAAGTAATTGGCGATCTTGCGCGCCACGGTGGCTGAGCAGTTCACCGTGACGAAAAGCCCGATGTAGTTGCGCGTGCCCACCCGGCCATTCGCGCGGCGGATGCCCATGAACTGCGCGCGATCTTGCGGTGGCAGCAGCTTGGTCGGGGTATAATCGCGGGCAAAGGCATAGTCTTTGTCGACCGCGTCGAACTTGATGTTATGGCTGTGCAACCAATCGCCTGCGGCGATCTCTTCTGCCGCATAGCCGATCACCGTGTCGAATTTTAGGATCGGCGCGCCGCGTTGGATTGGGCGGATCGCGATCTTGTGACCTTGGGGCGTATCATGGTTGGCACGCAGCCCGTCTTGCGGCAATACCGCGCCACGGGGAACCGCCGCGGTTGCCACGACCACGTTATCCGTCGGTGACAGCAGCATCACCTTTGCGCGTCTGTCCTCTTGCATGGTCTGGCTGTCCATTGGAAGCTCCCCTCCCTCGGGTGTCGAAAAAACCGCTTCGGTAAGATGTCATTAACTGATATATTAGATTTAAAAGCTATGGAAGAGCCCGCATGACCGCATCGAAGAAACCCGCCGCGCAGAGCGCACAGACCCTTGCCAAAAGCATCCTTGGCGGTGGGGCCGACTTGGGTCTGTTTGAGGGCGGGCCCACGGGGCGCGGGGTTTACGCCACGCTGCGCGATCAGATCGTAAGGCTCGACCTGCCGCCCGGTACGCCGCTGCTGCGCGCCGAACTGGCCGAGACCCATGGCGTCAGCCTGACGCCGCTGCGCGATGCGCTGCAACAGTTGGCCAAAGAAGGGCTGGTCAAGATCTACCCGCAATCGCGCACGCTGGTCACGCCGATCGACATGTCGGCAATCCGCGAGGCGCAATTCATGCGCATCGCGCTTGAGACCGAAGTCGTGCGCCGTTTGGCCGCCGAGATCGCGCCCGAAGCCCTCACCCGTCTGCGCAGCATCGTCGCTTTGCAAAGCAGCATCTCGGACCAACCCGGCGATGTGCCGACCTTTCAGGAGTTGGACGAGGTGTTTCACCAGACCCTCTTCGTGGCGGCGGGCCATGTGCAAAGCCAGCGCATCATGCGCAGCCATGCGGGCCATTTGGAACGCCTGCGCCGCCTGCATCTGGACGACATCGATGAGGCGGGCCGCATTCTGAACAACAAGGACGTGATCGGCGGCCACAGCCGGATCCTCGACGGGATCGAAGCGGGCGATGCCCCTGCCGCGATGGAGGCGCTGCGCCAGCACCTACAACGCACCGTTGACCGCATGACCGAGAAGCGGGCGGCTTTCCCGGAGTATTTCACCCCGGAAAAGCCTTGATTCAGCGGTTGTTGGCCTTGCGCCATTCCGCGAATTTATCGAGGTTTTCTTGCTTGGTGCCCGGATAAAGCCCGATGATCCCCGCGCCGCCTTTAACTTGTTCCACGACGAAATCTTCATAGGCGGTCATCTCGACAGCCTCTTCGGCCACCTCTTCGGCGATATCCGCGGGGATGATGATCACGCAGTCGTCGTCGCCCACCACGATATCACCGGGAAAGACCGGGGCATCGCCGCAGCCCACGGGGCAGTTGATCTCAATCGCCTCATGCAGCGTCAGGTTCGTGGGGCTGGAGGGCCGCGCGTGATAGGCGGGGATCTCAAGCGCGCCGATGGTCGCCGCATCGCGCAGGCCCCCGTCGGTCACCACACCCGCCGCGCCGCGCATCATCAGCCGGGTGATCAGGATGTCACCGGCGCTGGCGGCGCGGGCATCCTTGCGGCTGTCCATCACCAACACATGGCCCTCCGGGCAGGTCTCGATCGCGACGCGCTGCGGATGTTCGGGATTGCGGAATTCGACCAGTTGGTTGCGGTCTTCGCGGGCGGGCATATAGCGCAGGGTGAAGGCCGGTCCGACCATGTTGCGCCCCTTGGCGGCAACCGGACCGACCCCCTGCACCACCTGATTGCGCAGCCCGCGCTTATACAGCGCCGTCGCCAATGTCGCGACCGAGACCGCTTGGAGTTTCTCGCTTAGTTCGGGGCTCATGCCGCCTCTCCCTTCAGTTGATTGTCTTTCACGAATTGATCCAACACCGCCTGCTGCTGTTCCGTCAGCGGCCATGCGGAAGGCGGGCGCGTGGGGCCGCAATCCTGTCCGATGGCCATAAGGGCGGCTTTGACGCCGGTGACATTGGTGCCGTTATGCTCTTCCGCGCGGATGTCCTCAAAGGCGCGCATCCCGGCGATGAGGCGGTTCGCTTCGCCGTAGTCGCCTGCGTCGAGTGCCGCGTGGATGGCGACCGAGCGCTCGGGCCAGACGTTGATCAGGCCCGAGGTGAAGCCCCGCGCCCCCACGGCATAGAGCGGCGGCGCCCAGACCTCGGCCAGACCGCCGACCCAGACGATGTCTTTCGGCGCCGCTTCGATCGCGCGGGCAAGGTTCAAGGGGTTCGGCGTGGCCCATTTGACGCCCTTCACCCCGTCGACCTCGCACAGCCGCGCGATGCCCTCGGGCCCCATCGCGTCATTGCGCAGGTACAGCATTACCGGCAGCCCGCCCGAGGCATCCCGCACTGCGCGCACATAATCGACCGTACCACGGGGGGAGACGAAGGGATCGGGCGGCTGATGGATCATCAGCGCATCCGCCCCCGCCTCAGCGCTTGCCTTGGCCAGTGCACAGGCATCGCGAATGCCGCGCCCGACCCCCGCAAGCAGCGGCGCGCGCCCATCGACCATCTGCGCCACCTCGCGCACCATGGTGCAGGCCTCATCATTGGTCAGCGCGTAATATTCGCCGGTATTGCCGTTCACCACCGGGATATGCACCCCGGCGGCAAGTGCGCGGTCGATGATCGGTGCCAGCTTGCGCGGCGCGATCTCTCCGCCTGCGTCATAGGGCGTCACAAGGATGCCCGAGATGCCGGTAAGCGCTTTCGATAGATCATGTGTCATTGCCAGCCCCTCTCAGAAGATATCCGGCTCGCCCGCCGCTTGGCCGAAGGCCGCGGTAAGGTAGTCGAAGTCGCAGCCCTGATCGGCCTGCCCCACATGGCGCTGGAACATATAGCCCCACCCCCGCTCGAACCGCGGCTCGGGCGCTTTCCACGCGGCGCGGCGGGCGGCGAGTTCGTCCTCATCCACCAGCATGTCGAGGGTGCGCGCCTCAAGATCCATGCGCACGATGTCGCCCGTTTTCAGCAGCGCCAACGGCCCGCCCACGAAAGACTCCGGCGCGACATGCAGGATGCAAGCGCCGTAAGAGGTGCCCGACATCCGCGCATCCGAGATCCGCAGCATGTCGCGGTGCCCCTGTTTCAGCAGCGCCTTGGGCATCGGCAGCATCCCCCATTCAGGCATCCCCGGCCCGCCCTGCGGCCCTGCGTTGCGCAGCACCAGCACATGGTCGGGCGTCACATCGAGATTCTCGTCGTCGATGGCGGCTTTCATCTCGGGGTAGCTGTCAAAGACCAGCGCCGGGCCTTCGTGATGGTGGAACTTCGGATCGCAGGCCGCCGGTTTGATCACCGCGCCATTGGGGCAAAGGTTGCCTTTGAGCACGGCAAGCGAGCCTTCTTTATAGACTGGGTTCGACAGGGGCCGGATCACGTCGTCATTATAGACAGGCGCATTCGCAATCCCCTCCTCCAGCGGTTTGCCGGTGCAGGTGATGGCCGACCGGTCGAGCTTGTCGCCCAACTGGTCCATCAGCGCCCGCAGCCCGCCCGCGAAATAGAAATCCTCCATCAGATATTCGCTGCTGCCCAAGGGGCGGATATTGGCGATCAGCGGCGTGATGCGGCCCAGAGCGTCGAGATCGCTCAACTCCAGCGCCACCCCGGCGCGGCGCGCCATGGCCAAGAGATGCACCACCGCATTGGTCGAACAGCCCGTCGCCATGGCCACCGTCGCCGCGTTTTGCACGGCGGCAGGCGTGATGATCTTGTCGGGCGTCAGGTCTTCCCAAACCATATCGACAATGCGCCGCCCGCAAGAGGCGCTCATCCGTTTGTGCCCCGCATCCGCAGCGGGGATCGAGGTCGCCCCCGGCAGGGTCAGCCCCATCGCCTCGGCAATCGCGGTCATGGTGGAGGCGGTGCCCATCGTCATGCAATGCCCGTAGGACCGCGCAATGCCGCCTTCGACGCCGACCCATTCCTCGGCCGAGATCGTGCCCGCGCGACGCTCATCCCAGAACTTCCACGCGTCCGAGCCAGAGCCAAGCGCCCGGCCCGCGTAATTGCCCCGCAGCATCGGCCCCGCGGGCAAGAAGATGAACGGCACGCCTGCGCTGATCGCCCCCATGGTCAGACCGGGCGTGGATTTGTCACAGCCGCCCATAAGCACCACACCATCGAGCGGGTGCGAGCGGATCGTCTCCTCGGTCTCCATCGCGATCATGTTGCGGTAGAGCATCGAAGTCGGCTTGGTGAAACTCTCGTCGATCGAGATCGTCGGGATCTCAAGCCCCAGCCCCCCGGCCTGCGCGATTCCCTTCTTCACGTCCTCCGCACGGTCACGAAAATGAAGGTGGCAGGGGTTCATCTCGGACCAAGTGTTCAGGATGCCGATCACCGGACGGCCCTCCCAATCTTCGGGGCCCAGACCCATTTGCATCATACGCGACCGATGCCCAAAGCTGCGCAGATCGTCGGGGGCGAACCAGCGCGCGCTGCGCAGCTGATCGGCGGTTTTCTTGGTCTCGGTCATGGTTTCCTCGCCAGCTAAAACATCATCACAAAAAGGTTGGAAAACACATCTTGCTCGAACTGATATATTACCGTATCAACCCAATTGTCGATACCATTTGAGGGAGGAGCCGCGAAAATGTCGGCAAAACCACTGAAACAAACGCTCCGCCCCGGCAGCCGCCTGTCGGGCTTTTGGCTCTCGCTTTGCTCTCCTACGGTGACCGAGATTGCGGCGGGCAGCGGGATCGACTGGTTGTTGTTGGATATGGAGCATGCGCCCAACGACCTGAGCCAAATTACCGACCATCTGCGCGCGGCAGGCAGTGCCAATCCCGATGCGCAGATGATTGTGCGCATGCCATCCTCGGACCAAACGATGACCAAGCGGCTGCTGGATATCGGCGTGCGCAATCTGATGTTCCCGATGATCCAGACCGCCGAGGCCGCCCGCCAAGCCGTATCATGGACCCGCTACCCGCCCGAAGGGCTGCGCGGCATCTCGGCCACGATCCGCGCCAATGATTACGCGCGGCAAACCGATTACCTCAGCACCTATGCAGAGGCGCAATGCGTGATCGTGCAGGTCGAAACCCCCGAAGCGGTGGCCGAAATCCCCGCAATCGCCGCCGTGCCGGGGGTCGATGCGATCTTTATCGGGCCGGGAGATCTCTCCTCCGCGATGGGCCATACCGGCAACCCGATGCACCCCGATGTCCAAGAGAAGATCCGCGAGGCGGTAGCGGCCATCCATGCCGCCGGGCTGCCTGCGGGCATCCTCGGCTATGGTGCTGACCTTGCACAACAGTATTTCGATGAGGGTATCGAGTTCGTCGCCATTGCTGGCGACGCTTGGCTGCTCACCCGGCAGATGGATGCGCTGGTGCAGACCATGGCGCAGCCCTCCCCCACTTTGACACAGCAAACCCATAAGGATTGATCATGACCGCGGACAGCACGAAATTTCACCCCCACGGCAAGCATCTGATCGCCGGCGAATGGGTCGGCGGCGGAGAGACCTTCGCCAATTCCCCCGCCACCGGCGAAAGCGACGAATTCCAAAGCGGCACCCCGGCGCATGTGGACCGTGCCTGCCAAGCGGCGGAGGAGGCCTTTTGGTCCTACGCCTATGCCAGCCGCGAGACCCGCGCCGCCTTCCTCGACACCATCGCGGATGAGATGGAGGCCCGTGCCGAGACCATTACCGAGATCGGCACCCGCGAATCCGGTCTGCCCGAAGCCCGTCTTCAGGGAGAGCGGGGGCGGACAACCGGGCAGCTTCGCCTCTTTGCAGATCACATCCGCAAAGGCGCGCATCTGGACCGGCGCGTTGACGGCGCCCTGCCCGAACGCCAGCCGATGCCGCGCCCGGATATCCGCATGATCCAGCGCCCCATCGGGCCGGTCGCGGTCTTCGGCGCGTCGAACTTCCCGCTGGCCTTCTCCACCGCGGGCGGCGACACCGCCGCGGCGCTGGCGGCGGGCTGTCCGGTCGTGGTCAAGGGCCACTCCGCCCACCCCGGCACGGGGGAGATTGTGGCCGAAGCGATCCACGCGGCGATCCAGAAATGCGACATCCACCCCGGCGTCTTCTCCCTGATCCACGCCAACAGCCGCGAGGTGGGGCAGACGCTGGTGCAGCATCCGTTGATCAAGGCCGTGGGCTTTACCGGATCGCTCGGCGGGGGGCGCGCGCTCTTTGATCTCTGCGCCCAACGCCCCGAGCCGATCCCCTTCTTTGGCGAGTTGGGATCGGTGAACCCGATGTTCGTTTTGGCCGATGCCGCCCGCAATCGGGGCGCTGAGATCGGCGCGGGCTGGGCCGGGTCGCTGACCATGGGCGCGGGGCAGTTCTGCACCAACCCCGGCATCGCGGTCGTGGCCAAAGGGGCCGAAGGCGACGCATTCGTCGCCGCCGCGAAAGAGGCGCTTGAGCGGGTCGGCCCGCAGGTCATGCTGACCGACGGCATTGCCAAAGCCTACCGCGATGGCAAGGAACGTTTCACCGGGCGCAACGCCGTCCGCGCGCTGGTCAGCAACGACAGCGAAGGCCGCGCCGCCCAGCCGAACCTGTTTGAAACCGACGCCGATACCTACCTGCAAGACCACGCGCTTGGGGAGGAGGTCTTTGGCCCCTTGGGTCTGGTGCTGCGGGTGTCCTCGGGCGATGAGATGCAAGAGCTCGCCAAAGGGTTCGAGGGGCAATTGACCGCGACGCTTCAGATGGACGACGGCGACACCGATGCCGCCAAAGCGCTGATGCCCATCCTTGAACGGAAAGCGGGCCGGGTGCTGGTGAACGGTTTCCCCACCGGGGTCGAGGTTTGTGACGCCATGGTGCATGGCGGCCCCTATCCGGCCTCCACAAACTTTGGCGCGACGTCAGTGGGCACAATGGCGATCCGCCGCTTCCTGCGGCCCGTGTCCTACCAAAACCTGCCTGAGGCGCTATTGCCCGAAGACCTGCGCGGGGCTTCGGCATGAGCGGCGGGTTGATCGGCCCCGTCGCCGTGCTCGACGCGATGCCGCAGGACATGCAAGACAAGGTGCGCGGCTATGCCGAAGGGCTCGACCTGCGCTTTGCGGCGTCCTATTCCGAAGAGGATTTCGCCAAGACGGTGAAAGGTGCCGCCTATATCGTTCCGCGCGGGCGGGGGCTTCCGGCCTCGGTTCTGCGCGGGGCCGATAGCGTGCGCCTCGTGCATCAATGGGGCACCGGGTATGACAAAATCCCCTTGGATGTCGCGCGCGAGATGGGTGTGCCGGTCGCGCGCAGCCCCGGGGTCAACGCGCCCACCATCGCCGATCTGACCATCGGCATGATGATCGCCGCGCTGCGCCGCATCCCGCTGCATTACAACAACACCCGCGCGGGCAAATGGATCGTGCCCGAGATCGTCCCCGGGGCGCGTGATCTCAGCAGTCAGAAGGTCGGGCTGATCGGCTTTGGCGCCATTGGGCAACTGGTCGCGAAACGGCTGACGGGCTTTGACTGCGAGGTGCTCTACTACCGCCGGTCGGGGCCAGCCGAAGGCACCAGCGCGCACTATGCCGAGCGCGATGAAATCCTTGAGACCTGCGATATCGTCAGCCTGCACATGCCGCTGACCGATGCGTCACACCACACCATTGACGCGGCGGCACTGGCGCGGATGAAATCGGATGCGCTTTTGGTGAACACCGGGCGCGGCGGGCTGATCGACGAAGCGGCCCTGATCGACACGCTGACCCACAAGCGCATCGCCGGGGCGGCATTGGATGTCTTTACCCAAGAACCGGTGGAGCCGGACAACCCGCTGCTGCGCCTCGATAATGTCCTGCCGCTGCCGCATATCGGTGGCCATAGCGAGGACAACCTCCGGCGCATGGTCGGCCATTGGGCGGGCAACATCCGCGCCTTCCACGAAGGGCGCGGCATCGACGAGGCCTGCCTCGTGACCTGAAGGCTGCCCCGGCCTGACCTCTCAGGCCGGGGCGCGGCTTAACCCTCTAGCGGCACGGGCATCAGGATCTTATTGGTCTGGCTCACCAAATACCCCGCCTCGGCGCTTTTCTTGAGATAGGCCTGCCACTCAGGGTCCGCCGCCATCTGCGCCCGGCGTGCGACACGGTCGGCGGCGTCCTTATAGGCCCAGATATGCACGAAGGAATTCACGTCCCCCGTCTCGACCTGCGCATAGATCACCGGCTCGCCTAGGATGCGGCGCTGCGCCGGGAAGCCGAATTCGGCATAGAGCGCGAGGTGTTTCTTGATCGTGCCGGGGCGGCAGCAATAGGTGCGGTGGTCGTAGATCATGGGGTGGTCTTTCTGCTTGCTTGGGTCATGCGATACCGGCGTGGTCGGTGATCCGGGCCCGCGCCTGCAAAAGGTGATAGGCCATCGACACGCCCGCGACTTCGCTGTCGCCCGCGCGGATCGCTTCGAGAATTTCCCGATGTTCGCTGATCACCACGTCGATCCGCGCCTGAGATCCTTGGCGGGTCAGCTTTTGCGCCACGTCGATCCCCTGTTCGATCGAACCGCGGGCGCAATCGAGCATCTGCACGAAGACCTCATTGCCCGAGGCCGCCGCGATGGCGCGGTGGAATTGGTAATCGGCGTCAAAGGACGGATCGCGCGCCTGCATCGATGCCTCCAGCGTCTGCAAGGCTGCCTCGATCCGGGCGATATCCTTGGGGCTGGCGCGCTGTGCGGCCATGTGGGCGGTGGCCTTTTCGATCGTGATCCGCGCCTCCATCGCGCGCATCAGCCCGGCGACGGAACCCGCCGTTGCATATTCGATCAGCTTTTCCGAAGGCCGCCGCCGCACGAAGGTGCCCACGCCGCGCCGCGCCTCGACCAGACCGTCCTCTTGCAGCTTGCGCAGCGCCTCACGCACCACGGGGCGCGACACGCCAAAGGCGGTGGCGATCTGGTTCTCCGACGGCAGCTTTTCCCCCTGCACCAGCTTGTTCGACACGATCTGCTCAAGAACCTGCCCGTAGAGCTGGTCGGCCAATGTCTGGCGTTTCTTGATCTTCAGTTTCGGTGCTGTCACCGGCTACCCTCCCGCCGCGGCGCGGCGCATCATATTGGCCAGCCGCAGAGCCGATGTCGCAGCCCCATAGCCGTTGTCGATGTTCACCACCGTCACCCCCGGCGCGCAGCTGGCGAGTATCGAATCGAGCGCGACCCTCCCGCCGCGGGCGACACCATAGCCCACCGAGGTCGGCACACCAATGACCACCCCCGGCACCAGCCCGGCCACGACCGAGGGCAGCGCCGCGTCCATCCCGGCAAAGACGATCACCACATCCATCTCGCGCAGCAACTCCTCCCGCGCGAGCAGACGCCACAGCCCGGCGACGCCCACGTCCGAAACCTCGGTCGCCGCCATTCCGCCATAGGCCAGCGTGCGCCGCGCCTCGGCCATGGGGGCGTAATCAGAGGTGCCCGCACTGACGAGGGCGATGCGCGGCGCGCTGGCCAAGGGCCCGATCTCTCCCAAAATGGCGGTGCGCGAGGCGGTGCAGTAATCGACCCGTTGCGCCAAGTCGGCGGACAGCGCGGCGAACTGCTCTGCCGTCAGCCGGGTCAGCAGCAGCCGCCGTTCCTCTGCCGCCGCATCGCCGATGATGGCGGCGATCTGCGCCACGGATTTATGCTCGCAAAGCACGGCCTCTTCGATGCCGATACGCCCCCCGCGGCCCCGGTCAAAGGTCACGTCTGGATGCCCGTCGGGGCCGGTCTTAGAGATGGACAAATGCACTTCCTCTTGAATAGGCCCGCAGATCGACCGCGCGCCCGTCATCCGTGGCCTGCCGAACCTGCGTCAATATCGCTGCACGTTTCTGGGCAGAGAGGTCTTCATAGGCAAGCGGATCAATCTCGATCACCCAGCCCCCGCGCAGGCGTCGACAGCGCAGGGTGATATTGCCCATGACCTCACGCAGCAGGGTCTCTACCCGGTCGATCACCGCCAGATCCGCAGGCTCCACCCGCAGACCGGTCTCGATCCGGCTGGCCAAACAGGGGGCGGCTGGCAGTTCCGCCAGATCCCCCAGCCCGAGCGCGCGGGCCAAGGTGCGTACATCCGACTTGGACATTTGCGCCTCGACGAAAGGGTGCAGCACGCCGTGCTCCGCCGCGGCTTGTAGGCCGGGACGGTAGTCCGACAGATCATCGGTATTGGTGCCCGCCGCCACCAGCGGCCCCATGCGCGCCAAAGTGCCATAGAGGTTCGACTTGCAGAAATAACAGCGATTGACCGGGTTCGCGCGATAGGCGGGATCGGCGAACTCCCCCGCGTCGACCAGCTTCAGCCGCAGGTCCCAAGTGGTGGCGAAATCCTTCACCCGCGCGGTCGCCGCCGCTGGAACGGCGGGTGAGACCGCATGGCAAAGCGTCACGCCCGCCGCGCCGCGCACCTTGGCCGCAGCAGCCGAGAGCGTCAGGCTGTCGATCCCCCCGCTGAGCGCGATGGTCAGGGAGCTGGGCCGCGCAAGGGCGGCGTGGAGGGCGGCAGGAATGGTCACTCTGCCAGCCCGTCCTCAGTCTTGAGCTGTGCCAAGAGCCGCCCGCTCGACATCTGGAGGTGGTCGCGCATCCGCTGGCGGGCGCGTTCCGCGTCACCCTCGGCGATAGAGGCGGCGATGTCGTAGTGCTCTTGTATCGCATCCCGGCTTTCGCCACCGCGTTTCAACGCTTGCAGCCGCCCGGCCAACATGGTCTCGCGCAGACTGGCGACAAGGTAGTTGAACAGGCTGAGGTAATAGCTGTTCCCCGTCGCCTCGCAAACCGCGCGGTGAAAATCAAGGTCGGCAGTGACCCCTGCCGCCACTGCCGGGCCGCCGATCTTGTTGCTTTGATCATAGGCGGCGGCGGCACGCTCAATCTCTGCGCGGGCCTCGGGGGTGGCGCGGGCGGCGGCGATGGCAGCGGCTTCGATCTCAAGCCCCATGCGCAGCTCTAGGATCTGCTCAAGCTTGCGCTGGCTTTCCATATCGCGCTCAGGAATGGCAAAGCCCTGACGGGGCCGATCGCTGGCGACGAAGGCCCCCCGACCCTGACGGCTCGACAACATGCCTTCGGCCTTGAGGCGCGAGACCGCTTCGCGGATCACCGTGCGGCTCACGTCGAAATCGCTGGCCAATGTGGTTTCGGAGGGCAGCACATCGCCCACGTTCCACACGCCATTGACGACGTTGTGGCGCAGCACCTCGGTCACCTGATCGCTTAGCGTGGCACCATCGACGAGGGGCGCGGTCGCCTGAAGATTTGCAGCCATAATAACAACTTCCTTTCGCCGATTGGACCACCTGTATGACAAGCTGTCAATAATCAGAAGGTAGGGCCTACCGTTACGTTACAAGCAGAATACAACATTACAAGTAAGATGAAATACCCGTAAATTTGTATTTTTAATTGACAGGCTAAAGATTCCCCCGCAGTCTGCGGATCACGGCAAGAGGATGTCAGGGGGGAGCCCGGAACCCATCCAGTAGCTGCCGACACACAGTCAAAACTCGGGAGGAGTTTCTATGTCACCCATCTTCAAATCGATCCGTCGCACCACAGCGGCCACCATCCTTTTCGCCGTCGCAGGCGCCGCCGCCCATGCGCAGAGCTTTGTCATGGCGACCGGCCAGCAGGGCGGCTCGTGGTATCCCGTAGGCGGCGCGATCAAGGCGATTGTGGAGCGTGAGAACCCCGATATGGACATCACCGTCACGCCGGGTGCGGGCGTGTCGAATGTGGTTGGTGTAGACGCGGGCCGCTTCGGCATCGCCTTCGCCAACTCGATCTCGACCGTGGACAGCCTGTCGGGCAAAGAGCCGTTCCGCAAGCCCACGACCAATGTCTGCAACCTTGGCATCCTTTATCCGCAGTATTTCCAGATCGTCGCGCTTGAAGATTCCGGCATCAAGACCATTGCCGACATGACGGGCAAACGCCTGACCACACAGCAGCTTGGCAACACCGGCGAATTCCTGACGCGCGAGCTTTTGTCGACTGCGGACATGACCTTTGACGACCTCGACAGCGTCGCCAACACGTCCTATTCCGACTCTGCTTCGCAGATGAAAGACGGTCAGGCCGATTTCTTCACACTGGGGTCGTCCCTGCCAACCGGCTCGGTCATGGATCTGGCCTCCTCGCGCAAAATCCGCCTGATCGACGTGGATGAGGAGACCTTTGCCCACTTCAAAGACAAAAACGCCGCCTTCCAGCGCCGCGAAGTCAAGGCGGGCGCCTACCCCGGGTTCGATGAAACCGTGCACGCGATCAGCTATGACACCCATATGGTCGCGCCCTGCGACTATGACGGTGAGATCGTCAAATCCGTGCTCGGCGCGATTGCCGATAACAACGACAGCTTTGCCGCGATCAGCAAGTCCATGGCGAACCTGACGGTAGAGGAAATGGCCACCGACATCGGCGTGCCCTTCCACCCCGCCGCGAAAGAGTTCTACGCAGAGCGTGGCGTCTCGGGGATGTAATCCACCCCTGACGCGAAACGGGTCGGCCGGAGCCCTGCGCTCCGCCCGGCCCACATCCCCATAGGCCCCGCCGCCCGCGCATCACCCGCGCCGCCGCGCGAGGGCTGCCTTCCACTCTAGACGCGAGAACCCCCATGCAACTGTCGATCCTTCTGGATAAGATGCCCCTGATTACCCGCATAGCAAGGCTGATCCTGGTCGGTATGGCTGTGTGGCATCTCTACGTCGCCTTCGTCGGCCCGCCCAACCCCTATATCATGCGCGGCGTGCACGTCGCTCTGGCGCTTTTGCTGATCTTCCTGACCGTCAACCGCAAGGGGCTGCGCAATGATGTGCCGCGCTGGTATGACGTGGTGCTCGGGTTGGTCGCCTTGGGCGCGGCGCTCTATCCGTCCTTCAACCTCAATTACATCACGCAACGCTTCCTCTATGTCGACCCGCTGATGCCGATGGACATCGTGGTGGGGATCACGCTGGTCGTCCTGTTGCTTGAGGCCACGCGCCGGATGCTGGGGCCGATGCTGCCGATCACGGCGCTGCTGTTTCTCGGCTACGGCCTCGCCTTCACCTCGACCCTGCCCTCGGTGATCCTTGAACAGTTGTTCATGACGCCCGAAGGCATCTTCGGCATCCCGATCGCGGTTTCCGCGACCTATATGGTGCTTTTCATCCTCTTCGGTTCCTTGGTCGAGCGGATGGGCGTGGGCCAGCTCTTCATGGATTTCGCGGTGGCGCTTACCGGGCGTCAGGTCGGCGGTCCGGCCAAGGTGGCCTGTGTGACCTCGGGCCTCTTCGGGTCGGTGTCCGGCTCTGCCGTGGCCAATGTGATGACGACCGGCACCTTCTCTATCCCGCTGATGAAACGCATGGGGTTTAAACCCGCCTTCTCCGGCGCAGTCGAGGCCGTGGCCTCGACCGGGGGGCAGATCATGCCGCCCGTCATGGGGGCTGCGGCCTTTGTCATGGCCGAATACCTCGGCGTGGGATACCTCACGGTTGCGAAATACGCGCTGGCGCCCGCGATCCTGTTCTATGTGGCCCTTTTCGCCGCGGTCCATTTCGAGGCCAAGCGCAAGGGCATCGGTTCGGTCCCGAAAGAGGATCAAGTGCCGCTGAAAACCGTTCTTGTCGAGCGGGGCCATCTGTTCCTGCCGCTGGCGATCATCGTGGGCGTGCTGATGCTGGGCTATTCGGCCCCCTATGCGGCGCTTTGCGGTATCGTGTCGGTCGTGCCCGTGGCGGCGCTGCGCAAGACGACACGGCATTACGTCACCGTCGACAACATCCTCGAAGCGCTCGAAGGCGGTGCGCGTAACGTGCTGGCGATTGCCGCGGCCTGTGCTTGTGCGGGCATCGTCGTCGGCGTGATCGACATCACCGGCCTTGGCCTGACCTTCTCGAACTTCGTGATCGAAGCGGCCCAAGACACGCTGGTCATCGCGCTCTTCCTGTCGATGATTGCGGGCATCATCCTTGGCATGGGGATGCCGACCACACCGGCCTATATCGTGCAGGTCGCCCTACTGGTGCCGGCACTGGTGAAACTGGGCGTGCAGGTCGAAGCGGCGCATCTCTTCGTCTTCTACTTCGCCATCCTGTCTGCCATCACACCCCCCGTGGCCATGGCGGTCTATGCGGCCAACACCCTATCGCACGCCAAGATCGTCGAGGCGAGCTGGGCTGCGGTGAAACTCGGCGCCACCGGCTTTATCGTGCCCTTCATGTTCGTCTATGAACCGGCGATCCTGATGCAGGGCTCCGTCACGCAGATCACGCTGGTTCTGTTGCAAGCAACCACCGGGGTGATCTTGCTGGCCGCCGCCTTGCAGCGCTACTACTTCGGTAGACTGTCCAACCCGCTGTCGGTGGTGCTGTTCGGGGCGTCGCTCTTGCTGATCTATCCCGATCTACGGCTCACCGCTTCGGGGCTGGTCATCGCGGGCGTGATCCTGGCCTTCCAAAAGGCCAGGAACCCCAGCCCCGAGAGCCAAGCGGCCACACATACTTAACTCTTTGAACGAACGAAACGGAGCCTTCTCCATGCTGCAAAAAACTTCCCTCAAGGCGCGGACCGGCGGACAGGTCCTTGTGGATCAACTGCTGATCCACGGTGCCGACACCGCCTATTGCGTGCCCGGCGAAAGCTACCTTGAGGTGCTGGATGCGCTGCATGACGTGCAGGACCGTTTCAACCTGATCAACGCGCGGCACGAAGCCGGGGCCGCGAATATGGCCGAGACCTATGGCAAGCTCACCGGCAAGCCCGGCATCTGCATGGTCACCCGCGGCCCCGGTGCCTGCCACGCGGCCATCGGGGTGCATATCGCGCAGCAAGACAGCACGCCGATGATCCTGCTCGTGGGCCAAATCGCCCGGGACACGACCGACCGCGAAGCCTTTCAGGAAGTCGACTACCGCGCCATGTTCGGCCCCATCGCCAAATGGGCCACCCAGATCGATGACCCGGCGCGGGTGCCGGAATATATGGCCCGCGCCTTCCGCGTGGCGACCTCGGGCCGCCCCGGCCCGGTGGTGATCTCCCTGCCCGAAGACATGCTGACCGAGGTGGTTTCCGTGGCCGATGCCCGGCCCTTTACGGCCACCCATGCCGGCCTGTCGCCCGATAGCCTCGATATGCTCAAGAGCGAGATCGCGCAGGCCGAACGGCCCCTGCTGCTGCTCGGCGGCTCTGGCTGGTCGGATGAGAGTGCGGCGGCCATCACCCGCTTTGCCGAGGCCAACAAGATCCCCGTCACCACCTCTTTCCGGCGGCAAGACATCGTCAACAACCTCTCGCCCGTCTATGCAGGCGATTTCGGCACCTCTACCGCGCCCAGCCTCTACGCACATCAACGTGAGGCGGATTTGCTCATTGTGATCGGTGCGCGTTTGGGTGAGATGACGACCAAGACCTATACCACCATGCAATCGCCCAACCCCGAGACCCGTCTGGTGCATCTCTATCCCGAAGCGGATGAGATTGGCCGCGTCTATTCGCCGGATTTGGGCATTGCGGCAGCGCCCGTCGCTGTGGCCGCTGCCTTGGATGGCGTCGATCTGGGCCGGGCAGAGGCATGGGGCGATTGGTGCGACGAGCTGCATGCCGATTACCTCACCGATACCGAAGCACCCAATGGCGGGGAATGGGATCTCGACATGGGGGTGGCCCTTGCGCAACTGCGCGATGAGCTGCCCGACGATGTGGTGGTCACGCTCGACGCGGGCAACCACACCGGCTGGGCGCAGCGGTTCCTCCGCTTTGGCCGCCCGGGCCGGATCGTCGGTTCCACCTGTGGCGCGATGGGCTATTCCGTGCCTGCTGCCGTGGCCGCGTCGATTGCAGACCCCAAGCGGCTGACGCTCTCCTTCGTCGGCGACGGTGGCTTTATGATGAGCGGCAATGAACTCGCCACCGCCGCGCAATATGGCGGGCGGCCCATCGTGCTGCTGTTCAACAACGGCATCTACGGCACCATCCGCATGCATCAGGAACGCGACCACCCCGAACGCATCTCGGGCACCACCTTGCAGAACCAAGACTTCGTGAAGATGGCCGAAGGTCTGGGCGCCCATGCCGAACGGGTGACCAAGACCGAGGATTTCGCCGCCGCCTTCACCCGCGCCCGCGAGAGTGGCCGTCCGGCGCTGATCGAATTGGTGACCGACCCCGAGCAGATCTCGACCCGCACCACGATCAGCAAACTGCGCGCCGCGGCTCCGAAAAAAGTCGACGCCGACCAGCGCTGAAGGATGACCCAGATGACGACCCTGACCGCGCCGCCCCGCGCAGATGATACGGACGCGCAAGACCACGCCGCCCTGCTGGACGCGCTGCGCGACGCCATCGGTGCCGCCAATGTCGTGACCGACGCCAAGGATTTCGACGCGCGTTTGATCGAAGATCGCGGACTGCGGCGCGGCACAGCGCTGGCGCTGATCCGCCCAGGCTCGACCGAGGAGGTCGCCGCCTGCATGCGTCTGTGCCACGCGGCACAGGTGCCGGTGACACCACAGGGCGGTAACACCGGCCTTGCGGGGGGCGGCGTGCCCGATGGCGGCATTATCCTCACGACCGACCGGCTGAACCGTATCCGCGCGGTCGATCCGACCAATGCCACGATGACGGTTGAGGCAGGCTGCATCCTCGCCAATATCCAAGCCGCGGCGGATGAGGTCGATGCGCTCTTCCCGCTCTCGCTCGCCTCTGAAGGGTCCTGCCAGATCGGCGGCAATCTTTCGACCAACGCGGGCGGGACGGCGGTGCTGCGCTATGGCAATACCCGTGACCTCGTGCTGGGGATCGAAGCGGTGCTGCCAGATGGCCGGGTGCTGAATGACCTGAACGGCCTGCGGAAAAACAACACCGGCTTTGACCTCAAACACCTGTTCATCGGGGCCGAAGGCACGCTTGGCATCATCACGGCGGCGGTGATCAAACTCTTTCCCAAACCCACCGCCCGGGCCACCGCGCTGGTGGCCTGCACCGGCCCCGATCCGGCGCTCGCGCTCTATGCGCGGATGCGCGGCCAGACCGCCGACACGCTTTCGACATTCGAGTATATCGACCGGCTGGGCCTGCAAATGGTGATCGACCACGCGCCCGGCTGTAGCGATCCGATGGCCGAGGCGCATCCCGCCTATTGCCTGATCGAACTCACCGGCAATGGCGCGCCGACAGACCTCGACGCCCGGCTGGAAACCGCATTGGAAGCGGCGTTCGAGGCGGAGGAGATCATCGATGCCGTGATCGGCGCCTCGGAGGCACAAAAAGACGCGCTTTGGGCGCTGCGAGAGAACCTGTCAGAGGCGCAGAAACCCGAAGGCGCGTCGATCAAACATGACGTTTCGGTCCCGGTGTCGCGCGTGGCGGATTTCATCCGTGAGGCGATCCAAGCCTGTATGGATCACATGCCCGGCCTGCGCCCCTGCCCCTTTGGCCATTTCGGTGACGGCAACCTGCATTTCAACCTGTCGCGCCCGGTGGATATGGCGGATGCGGCGTTCCTTGCCGAATACGGGGCCTTTAACCGGATCGTGCATGATATCGTGCACCAGATGGGCGGCTCTTTCTCAGCCGAGCATGGCATCGGCACCTTCAAACGCGCCGAGCTGCGCCGATATAAAGACCCGGTCGCGCTGGAGTTGATGGCGCAGATCAAGGCCACCCTCGACCCGGGCCATTTGATGAACCCGGGCAAGGTGCTTTGACCGCTTAACCGCGCCCCGCGAAGGGCATTTTGGTGGCCATCACGGTGACGAACATGGCGTTGGAGTCGAGTGACAGCTTCGCCATATATGACAGCGTTTCGGCCACATCGTTCACATCCATGCGCGGCTCGGACATGCGGCTGCCATTTGGTTGCAGAATGCCCTCCTTCATCCGCTCGGTCATCTCGCTGGCCGCATTGCCGATGTCGATCTGCCCGCAGGCAATGTCATGCGCCCGCCCGTCGAGCGACAGCGCGCGGGTCAACCCGGTGATCGCGTGTTTCGTCGCCGTATAGGGCACCGACAGAGGGCGCGGCACATGGGCGCTGATTGAACCGTTGTTGATGATCCGCCCGCCCTTGGGGCTCTGCCGTTTCATCAGGGCAAAAGCCGCGCGGGCGCAGAGGAATGACCCGGTCAGATTGGTCGCGACGATGTCGTTCCACTCCGCCACGCTTAAGCCGTCTACCCCAACTGCCGAGCCATTGCGCCCGGCATTGTTGAACAGCAAATCCAGCCGCCCAAAGGTCGTCTCCACCCGCTCGAAAAGCGCATCGACCTCCGCCTCGATCCCAACATCGGCAGCCACGGCGATATGCCCCTGCCCGTCGAGGGTCGCGCAGGCTGCGTCGATCTTATCCTGCTGCCGCCCCGTCAGCACGAGGGTGAAACCGTCCTTCGCCAAACGCTGCGCACAGGCAAGGCCCACCCCGCTTCCGGCCCCTGTTATCAGAGCAATCTTTTGATCCATCTTCTCATTCCATCCCTGTCATCGCCCTCCGGGCCGTTGTGTGGAATCTAATATATATGATCGCGCAAGAATAGGTTTTTTCGCTATTTTCTGGTTTGGCGCGTCGTTCAACTTGCCCGCCTCACATTCGCGCGAGCACACTAGACGACCGGTCTATTATTTCTTAGATGCCCGGGTATGACAGAGGCAAAGAAATCAGATCAGACGCGGCAACGTATCTTGGACATAGGGCGCAGCCTCGTGCTGCGGCACGGGTTCTCTGGCGTTGGCCTGTCGCGCATTCTGAGCGAAAGCGGCGTGCCCAAGGGCTCTTTCTACTATTACTTCGCGTCGAAAGAGGCTTTTGGCACCGCGATGCTGGCCGATTACGTCGAGGCCTATCTCGACCGCGTCGATGCGCTGATCGCGGCTCCGGGAACGGCGGGCGACAAGCTCGACAGTTTCTGGGATGCATGGCTCAGCCAATCCAGCGCCCCGGGGATCGCCAGCGCTTGTTTGGTGGTGAAACTCGGATCCGAAGTCGCCGACCTGTCGGAGACGATGCGCGAAACGCTGGATCAGGGTGTCGATGCTTTGGTCGCCCGGATTGCCCAATTGCTGCGTCAAGCCGCAGAGGATGGGACCGTTCGTGTGCTCGAAGACCCTGAGACCACAGCCCGCATGCTCTATGCGAAATGGCTCGGCGCTGCGGTGCTGGCCAAACTGGCGCGCAGCGATGCGCCCCTGCGCATGGCGCGCGCTGAAACCTCTGCCCAACTCTCCCCCACCGGGGGCCAATTCCCAACCTGAAAGGAAACAGCATGTTCGCTGCCATCCACGACACATTCGGCGAGCCCGCCGAGGTTCTGACCACCCGCGAAACTAACAAGCCCGCGCCCGCCGCAGGCGAAGCGCTGCTGCGCATGGTGCTCTCGCCCATCCACAACCACGACCTTTGGACCGTGCGCGGCAACTATGGCTACAAGCCCGACCTGCCCGGCGCCATCGGCGGCTCCGAAGCGCTTGGCATTGTCGAAGCCGTGGGCGAAGGTGTTGATGAGGCGCTGATCGGCAAACGCGTCACGGCTGCCGGGTTCCACGGCGCATGGGCCGAGTATTTCACCGCCCCTGCCGCGGGCCTGCTGCCCCTGCCCGAGGCAATCTCGGACGAAGCGGGCGCGCAGTTGATTGCCATGCCCTTCAGCGCCCTGTCTTTGTTGGAGACCCTCAAGGTCGGCGAAGGCGATTGGCTGATCCAAACCGCCGCCAATGGCGCGGTCGGCAAAATCATGGTCGGGCTGGCCAAGGCGCGCGGTGTCAACCTGCTGAACCTCGTCCGCCGCGAAGGCGCCGCCGAAGAGATGCGCGACACCGGCGCGGAACATGTCCTCTCCACCGAAGATGCGGATTGGCAAAGCAAAGCGCGTGAGTTGATCGGCAAAGAGGGCGCGGTCTCGGCCATCGATTCCGTCGGTGGCGAGTTGGGCGGCCAGCTGGTCGAACTGCTGGGCAAGGACGGTGAATTGATCGTCTTCGGCACGGCGACGGGCCAGCCGCTCTCCATGTCTTCGGGTGAATTGATCATGAAACACATCACCGTCAAAGGTTTCTGGGGCTCGCGCGTCAGCGGCGAGATGGCGGCTGAGACGCGGGGCCGCCTGATTGGCGAATTGGTGCAACTGGCCGCGAAGGGCCAACTGCCCCTCGACACCGGCGGCATCTACCCGCTGGCCGAGGTGACCGAGGCGATGAAAGCCGCGCTCACCACGGGCCGTGGTGGCAAGGTCATGCTGCGCCCGTGATCGGGATTTGACGACAGCGGCGGCCCTCCCTCCCCGGGGCCGCCGCCCCAAGCGCGGAGTGCCCAAGTTTCGGACAGCACTGCGAATTGCTGCCCATTTTTCAGGCAAATCCGCCGTGTATGCGGCTCCGAACCGCCTCGGCGATGACTCTCCCCCGTCTCTATGGTGATTAAAAAATCATCAGACTTTACTGGGCGGAGCGTTCCTCATTCTCATCGACAGCAGCATAAACAGCCCCCAAGCGACCCCGGTGCAGCCGCGCGCTATTGGTGCTGCGATGGTCTCGGCCAAGGCTGCGCGGGGCGGTTCGACAATCGGCGAATTGCGCCAGTCGGGCGCGATGAAGCTGCTCTTCCCCCGCCCCGACCCCGCGCTGTTGCAGGCAATCGTCATCAATTCCGCAGGCGGCATCACGGGCGGCGATAGTTTTTCCCTGACCGCCCGTGCCGAAGCGCAAGCGGCGCTCAGCCTCACCACGCAGGCCGCCGAACGCGCCTATCGCGCGCAACCGGGGCAAGTGGCGGCGCTGCGCAACACCCTCACCGTCGACTCCGGCGCGACGCTGCATTGGCTGCCCCAAGAGACCATTCTCTACGACGGATGCGCCCTGCGGCGGCATCTGACGGTCGACCTGGCGCAAGACGCCTCTCTCCTGCTGGTGGAGCCGCTGGTCTTTGGCCGCGCCGCTATGGGCGAAACCCTGCGTCATGCGTATTTCCGCGACCGGATCGAGATCAACCGCGCGGGCCAGCCGCTTTTTCACGACGCGATGACACTCAGCGGCGATGTCACCGCCCATCTGGCGGCCCCTCATATCGCGGCGGGCGCGGGCGCCCTTGCCACGCTGATCTATGTGGCCCCCGATGCCGAAGCGCGGCTGCCCCGGCTCCGCGCCCAATTGCCCGACAGCGCCGGGGCCAGCCTGATCGGCCCTGACCTGCTGGTTGCCCGGATCCTCGCCGCAGATAGTTTCGACCTTCGCCAATCGCTCGTCCCGATTTTGGGCACGTTGAGCGGTGACACCCTTCCCCGATCATGGATGACCTGACGTGCAACTGACTCCGCGAGAAAAAGACAAACTGCTGATCTCCACGGCTGCCGAGGTCGCCCGCAAGCGCCTTGCGCGGGGGGTCAAGCTGAACCACCCGGAGGCCATCGCCCTCATTACCGACACCGTGGTCGAAGGCGCGCGGGATGGCCGCAGCGTGGCCGATATGATGCAGGCCGGTGCCCATGTCATCACCCGCGACGACTGTATGGAGGGGGTGGCCGAGATGATCCCCGAGGTGCAGGTCGAAGCCACTTTTCCCGACGGGACCAAATTGGTCACCGTGCACAACCCCATCAGATAGGATATCCCATGCCGCGTTTTGCCCCCCTTCTTGCCCTGCCGCTTATGTCGCTCGCCATGGCGGCCTTCGCCCATAGCGCGCCGCTCCCCCACAGCCACGGCGGAGAGGGTGATGGATCGCTCGCCGTCTACCTGATCGCCGCCTCGGCCTTTGCGCTGTCGGGGGGGATCCTCGTCCTGCGGCGTCTGAAGACCGCCAAAGCATGATCCCGGGAGAGATCATTCCGGCGGAGGGCCTGTTGACCCTCAATGCCGACAGCACGGCGATCACGCTGATGGTCGCCAATACCGGCGACCGCCCGGTGCAGGTCGGCAGCCACTACCATTTTGCCGAGAGCAACCCCGCGCTTGAGTTCGACCGCGCCGCCGCGCGGGGCCTGCGCCTCGACATCGCGGCGGGGACTGCGGTGCGTTTTGAGCCGGGCCAACGGCGCGAGGTCTCGCTCATCCCGATCAGCGGGGCGCGGCGGGTCTTTGGCTTTAACAGCGCGGTGATGGGAGACCTCTGATGCCTGCACAGATCAAACGCGGTGACTATGCCGCCATGTTCGGCCCCACGGTGGGCGACCGGGTGCGGCTGGCCGATACGGACCTTATTATCGAAGTCGAGCGTGACCTGACCACCGGCGAGGGCCGGGCCTACGGCGAAGAGGTCAAATTCGGCGGCGGCAAGGTGATCCGCGACGGCATGGGCCAGTCGCAGGTCACCCGCGCGGGCGGCGCCGTGGACACGGTCATCACCAATGCGCTGATCGTCGATCATGCCGGCATCTACAAGGCCGATGTCGGGCTGAAAGACGGGCGCATCGCCAAGATCGGCAAGGCAGGCAACCCCGATACGCAGCCGGGGGTCAATATCATCATCGGGCCGGGGACCGAGGTGATTGCGGGCGAGGGGCGCATCCTCACCGCCGGGGGCTTTGATAGCCATATCCATTTCATCTGCCCGCAACAGATCGAAGACGCGCTGCATTCGGGGCTGACCACCATGCTCGGCGGCGGCACTGGCCCTGCGCATGGCACATTGGCCACCACCTGCACGCCGGGCGGCTGGCATATCGGGCGCATGATGCAGGCCGCCGATGCCTTTCCGATGAACCTTGCCTTCGCGGGGAAAGGCAATGCCTCGCAACCCGCCGCACTGGAAGAGCAGATTAACGCAGGCGCCTGCGCGCTGAAACTGCATGAGGATTGGGGCACCACCCCGGCGGCCATCGACTGCTGCCTTGGCGTGGCCGATGCGATGGACGTGCAGGTGATGATCCACACCGACACGCTGAACGAAAGCGGCTTTGTCGAACATACCGTGAAAGCCATGAAGGGCCGCACGATCCATGCCTTCCACACCGAAGGCGCGGGCGGGGGTCATGCGCCGGATATCATCAAGATTTGCGGCGAAGAGCATGTGCTGCCCTCCTCGACCAACCCCACGCGGCCCTTCACGGTCAACACGTTGGAAGAGCATCTGGATATGCTCATGGTCTGTCACCACCTCGACAAATCGATCCCCGAGGATGTGGCCTTTGCCGAAAGCCGCATCCGGCGAGAGACCATCGCCGCCGAAGACATTCTGCATGACATGGGGGCGTTCTCGATCATCGCCTCTGACAGTCAGGCCATGGGCCGGGTCGGAGAGGTCTTGATCCGCACATGGCAGACTGCCGACAAGATGAAAAAGCAGCGCGGGCGGCTGCCCGAAGACACGGGCGACAACGACAATTTCCGTGTGCGCCGCTACATCGCGAAATACACCATTAACCCCGCCATCGCTCATGGCATCTCGACCCATATCGGCAGCATCGAAGAGGGCAAGCGCGCCGATCTGGTGCTCTGGAACCCCGCCTTTTTCGGCGTGAAGCCCGAGATGGTCCTGCTTGGCGGCAGCATCGTTTGCGCGCAGATGGGCGACCCGAACGCTTCCATCCCCACGCCGCAGCCGGTCTATTCGCGGCCCATGTTCGGCGCCTATGGCCGGGCGGTGGAGAATTCCGCCGTGGTCTTTGTCAGCGAAGCGGCAGAGGCCGCGGGGGTGGGCGGCAGCCTCGGCCTTGCCAAACAGACGCTTGCGGTGCGCAACACCCGCGAGATCGGCAAGCGCGACCTGAAGTTGAACGACGCGCTGCCCGAGGTCGAGGTGAACCCCGAAACCTATGAGGTCCGCGCGGATGGTGAATTGCTGACCTGTGAACCTGCCTCCGTGCTGCCGATGGCGCAGCGCTATTTCCTGTTTTGAAGAGACCGAGATGACCCCAATCCTTTGCCAAGAGATGCGCCGCGCCGGAGCGTGGTCCGATGCCAGTGACCGGGTCGAGCTGACCTATGACGGGCGCTTTCTACGCCGCAAGGTGCTGACCACGGCGGACGGGCTGGCGTTCCTGGTCGATCTGGCGCAGACCACCTCGCTCGACCACGGCGATGCCTTCGTGCTGGCCGACGGGCGTCTCATCGAAGTTGTGGCCGCCGACGAAGCTCTGCTGGAGGTGACCGGCCCCGACCTGCCCCGCATCGCGTGGCACATCGGCAATCGCCATACCCCCTGCCAGATCGACGCCGACCGGCTGGTCATTCAGCGCGACCATGTGATCGCCAAGATGCTCGGCCAGATCGGTGCCACCACGCGAGAGATCACCGGCCCTTTCCGCCCCGAAGGCGGTGCCTATGGCCATGGGCGCACCCATGGGCATGACCACGGCCATGTTCACCACGCCGTTCACGATCACGACCACCCGCATGATCATGCGCATGGCTGACACCCTACAGGCCGACGCCCTTTTGACCTTGGTGCAGATGCTGTCGCCCTCCTACCCGGTGGGGGCCTTCGCCTATAGCCATGGGCTGGAATGGGCGGTGCAGAACGGGGATGTAACGGGGCAAGACAGCTTGGCCGACTGGCTGGGCGGCGTGTTGCGGCATGGGGCGGGACAGGCGGATGCGCTGTTTCTTGCGGCGGCTTATCGCGTGGATGACCCGTCGGAGATCGACGCGCAGGCCCGCGCCTTTGCCGCCTCTGCCGAGCGGTTGAAAGAGACCGTGCTACAGGGCGAAGCCTTTGCCCGCGCCAGCGCCGCGATCTGGCAGCACGACATGCCGCCACTTTGCTATCCCGTCTCCGTCGGACGCGCCGCACGGCTGCTAGGGCTGCCGCTGCGCCAAACGCTTGAGATGTTCTTGCACGCCTTCACCGCCAACCTCGCCACCGCGGGCATGCGCCTTATCCCCTTGGGGCAGACCGAGGGGCAGATCGTCATTCGCGACCTCGCGCCGCTCTGTCTTGAGGTCGCCGCAGCGGCAGAGGAAGGCACGCTCGACGATCTCTCCTCCACCGCCTTTCTCTGCGACATCGCCGCGATGAAACACGAAACCCAATATTCAAGGATTTTCCGCACATGAAACGCAACAACGGCCCTTTGCGCGTCGGCATCGGCGGCCCGGTGGGCGCGGGCAAGACCACTCTGACCGCCGCGCTCAGCCGCGCGCTGCGTGATCGGCTGTCGATCGGCGTGATCACCAATGACATCTACACCCAAGAGGATGCCGAGGCGCTGATGCGCATGCAGGTGCTGCCGCAAGATCGTATCATCGGGGTCGAGACCGGCGGCTGCCCGCATACGGCAATTCGCGAGGATGCCTCGATCAACCTTGCCGCCGTGGCGGAGATGGTTTCGCGGCACCCGGATGTGGAAGTGGTCTTGATCGAAAGCGGCGGCGACAACCTGTCGGCCACCTTCAGCCCTGAACTGGCGGATGTGACGCTCTATGTGATCGATGTGGCGGCGGGGGAGGAGATCCCCCGAAAGGGCGGCCCGGCGATCACCAAATCCGACATTCTGGTCATCAACAAGACCGACCTCGCCCCCTATGTCGGCGCCTCGCTCGAGGTCATGCAGCGCGACAGCGCGCGGATGCGCCCGGACCTGCCGACGGTCTTCTGTGCGTTGAAGTCCGGCGAGGGGATCGACGCGCTGCTGGCCCATCTGGCGCAGGTCGGGGGGCTCGACCTCGCCCCCATGGACCCGGTGAGCGCGGCTTAATCGCGGTAGACCTCGGCCATCTGGTCGCGGAAGGCGGGCAAAAGGCTGCCATCATAGCCCCGGTGCGGGACGCCATGCCAAAGCGCGTTGAGGATCGCCTCCTCAACCGTTTCGACCGCGGCGTTGAAGAAGGCATCCATCCGGTCTTCGTTCAGCCGCTCGACGCTCTGCGTATCAGCCCCGCCACGGGTGATGCGGTTGGCGGTCGAAAAGGCCAGCGCGATGTCGCCGCTTTGATGGCCAATATGGCTGCCCAACCGGCCCAAGGCTGCGGCGCTGCGCCGGGCCATGCGGGTCAACTGCCGCGACCCCATCGGCGCGTCGGTCGCCAGAATGATGATGATCGAGCCCTTGTCGGGGTCATCCCCCGGCCCCGGCGGCGGCAGCTGTTGGCCAAAGACCCGCAGCGCGCTTTGCTGGCCGAAGTTCGACAAGACCAGCGCGCCAATGTCGAACCCCGCGCCGCCCGGCAGGGTGACCCGCCGCGAAGCGGAGCCGAGACCACCAGCATAGCCGAAGGTCTTCATCCCGCTGCCGGCCCCGACCGTGCCCTGCGCAAACGCTGGCCCGCAAGCCGCCATCGCCGCCTGCGCGTGATCCTCGGTCACCGCCAGCGCCTGAATGTCGTTCACCGTGCCGTCGTTGCATTCCAAAACCAGCGGGTTGACCGTGCAAAGGCCCCGCCCGATCTCCGGATTTTCTGCAATCGCCCGCCGGATCAGCGCCGTGCTACAGGGGCCGACACCAAAGGTGTTGGTCAGCAGGATCGGCGTCTCGATCTGACCCAGTTCGGCCAGTTGCATCAGGCCCGCGCTTTTGCCGAAACCGTTCAACACGGCGACGCCCGCAGGCACCGGATTGCGAAAGAGATCACCTTCATGCGGCAGAACCGCCGTCACCCCGGAGCAAAGCCCCTCCCCGCGTAGGTCTTGGCTGCCCACACGAACCCCCGCGACATCGCAGATGGTATTTCGTGGCCCCGTGGGCAGGGTCCACCAGTTCTTGCTGTCGATCGTATTGCGCATTTTGCCTTCGAGAGTTTGGGGTGCCGTTGGTGCGTCAATCCGCGCCGAAAAGATCGCGGGTGAAGACCTTGTCGGGGACATCCGCCAGATCGGGGTGATTGCGGTTGGCCACGATCACATCCGCGCGCGTCTTGAACGCTTCCAGATCGCGGGAGACTTCGGAGCCGAAGAAGCGTTCCTCTTGCAGCACCGGCTCATAAACGATCACCTCGATGCCCTTGGCCTTGAGCCGCTTCATGATCCCTTGGACCGAGCTTTGCCGGAAGTTGTCCGACCCAGCCTTCATCACCAACCGGTAGATGCCCACCCGCTGAGGGCTAAGCGCCAGAATCTGCTCCGAGACGAAATCCTTGCGGGTGCGGTTCGCCTCGACCACGGCGTTGATCAGGTTTTGCGGCACGTCAGAGTAATTGGCCAGTAACTGTTTGGAATCCTTGGGCAAACAATAGCCCCCATAACCAAACGACGGGTTGTTGTAATGCCCACCGATGCGCGGGTCGAGGCAGACACCGTCGATGATCTGCCGCGTGTCCAACCCATTAGTCAGCGCGTAGCTGTCCAATTCGTTGAAATAGGCCACCCGCATGGCGAGGAAGGTATTGGCGAAGAGTTTGACCGCCTCCGCCTCGGATGGGCCTGTAAAGAGCATGGGAATGTCGTCGTCGATTGCCCCCTCGGCCAGCAGTTGCGCGAAGCGCCGGGCGCGCGGGCTGTCTTCGCCGACGACGATGCGCGAGGGGTGGAGGTTGTCGTAGAGCGCGCGGCCCTCGCGCAGGAATTCCGGGCTGAAGATGACTTGGTCGCTGTTCAACTCGGCGGAGAGGCCCGCGGTATAGCCCACCGGGACGGTGGATTTGATAACGATGGTGGCCGTTTTCGTGACCGCCAAGACATCCCGCACCACCGCCTCAACACTGGAGGTGTCGAAGACATTGGTGCGTGGGTCATAGTTGGTCGGCGTAGCGATGAGCACGTAATCGGCCTCGCGATATGCCGCCTCGGCATCGGTCGTGGCCCGGAGGGTGAGGGGCTTTTCCGCGAGATATTGCTCGATCTCCGGATCGACGATTGGCGCGCGGCGGGCATTCACTTGCGCCACCCGTTCTGCGTTCAAATCGACCGCTGTTACCTCATTGTGCTGCGCCAGCAGCACCGCATTCGAAAGCCCGACGTAGCCGATACCGACAACGGCGATCTTGGTCTTGGACATAAGCGTGGGCCTTTCTTGCGCGGCGTGGCGTGATGTTAAACTGCGGCTCTCGTTTTGAAAAGGCACCGCCTGACAGGGAGTTAGGGCGGTTGGGCGAAAGTGAAAGCCGCATCGTGAACCTTCCGCCCGCGCCGTGCCATGGGGCAGAACCGCCGCTTGTTGCGCGTATCCCGAACGGTGGGTTGTCAGGCTGGCAAGACTTCCTTCTCACAGTCTCAGGCAACCCATAATGCGGAGAGCCCCGATGCCCGACACCTCTGAGCGCCTATCCCTGCCCTATTTGATGCCCGCACAGGCGCAAAAACATGTGACCCATAACGAAGCGCTGCAACGGCTCGATCTTCTGGTGCAGCTTGCGGTCGAAGGCTTTGAGGCCAACACGCCGCCCGCCCTGCCGCAGGCGGGGGAGGTTCATGCGCTTGGTGATGCACCGACAGAGGCTTGGGCAGGTCATCCCGGTGAACTGGCCGCCTGGGTCGGAGAGACCTGGCAGTTCACCGCCCCGCAAGACGGCTGGGTCGCTTTGGATAAATCGACCGGGATTCTGCACCGTTGGGGGGCTGGGGCTTGGGCCAAGGTCTCGCCCCCCGATCTGGCGAACCTCTCCGGGCTGGGGGTTAATACGGATTACGACAGTGGCAATCGATTGTCGGTCTCCTCCCCCGCGAGCCTGTTTACCCACGAAGGGGCGGGGCATCAGCTGAAGCTCAACAAGGCCAGCGCCGCCGATACCGCGAGCCTGCTGTTCCAAACCGATTGGTCTGGCCGTGCCGAGATGGGCACGGCGGGGCGAGATGATTTCGCCATCAAGGTCAGCGCCGATGGCAGCAGTTGGACCACCGCACTGGCCTTTGACGCGGCCAGCGGCATCGCTTCAGGCGCGGCGCTGACGCAGGACGTAGGTGATGCGACCGTGGGTCGGCTGCTGCGGGTCGGGGATTTCGGCATCGGCGCTGACGCGGGGCCGCTGGTGACGGACCTCGACGCGCATGATCTTTCGGGCAGTTTTTCAAGCTATGGCGGCGCTCATGCGCAGGCGCCTTCCGGGGCCAACCCTTTCCCGGCGCTGAATGGGGTCTTCGGCCTGCTCTGCGGCAATAGCACCTTGGGCGGGCAGAGCGCCTATCTGTGGCAGTTCGCCTTGGGGATCGACACGCCGGGTCTGGCCTTTCGTGTCCGGGCGACGGGGACATGGGGCGCGTGGCAGCCCCTGTGGTCCGGGGCGAATACGACCGTGGATGCCAATGGGTTCATCAAGGAAGCCAGCCCGATCGTGCGCCTGTTCCGCGATGGCAGTGAAGAGCCTGCGGTGCCTTTGGGTGCAGGGTTCGAACGGATCGGGCTCGGCCATTACCGATTGTCGAATGTGCCGCCGCTCGCCAGCCGCGGCTGGCAGATCGAAGCGCCGCAGGATGCGAATGGCAATCGGCTGGTTCATGTCGCGTGCAGCTATGATGCGGGCGCGCTCGATATCCGCACCCGCGAGGTGATCTGGCAGGACGGCTGGGCCGGCGGTGCGCCTCGTGACATTCCTGATGGCCGTTGGGTCGACCTGCGGTTCGACATGCGCTGAGGGGAAATGGCCGGGCAGCCGTCAGATGATTCCGCGCAACTGCTCGACCTCATAATTGCCACCGCATAGCAAAACGACAGAGGTCTGGCCCGCGTAGTTCTGCGGCCCTGCCAGATAGGCCGCCAGCGCCAAAGCGGCGGCCCCTTCGACCAGCATGTTCTCTTCCCAAGCTAACACTTTTAACGCTTCGGCGATCTGACCCTCGTCGCAATGGACGATCTCGTCGATCACCGCGCTTGCGAGCGGCAGGGTCATCGAGTCCGCATCGACCCCGCCCGCCACGCCATCGGCCAGCGTGTCGAGATGTTCCGTTTCGACGATCTTGCCTGCTCTGATCGACGCGGCCAGCGCGCAGCTATTCGCGGCACTCACACCGATCACGCGGGTCCGCGGGGAGAATTCCTTGATCACCGATCCCATGCCCGAGATCAGCCCACCGCCGCCCATCGAGACGAAGACATTGTCGATGCCTTCGATCTGGTCGAGCAGTTCCAGCGCGGCGGTGCCCTGCCCCGCGATTACCTCGGCATCGTTGTAGGGTGAGATATAGGTATAGCCCTCTGCCTCGGCCAAACTCTGCGCATGCAGCTCTGAAAGCGAGGCATCGGCCCCATGGATCACGACCCTCGTGCCGTAGCTTTCGATGATTTCGCGTTTCTTGGCGACGACGGTTTCGGGCAGTACCACGATCAACTCATGCCCCGTGGTCTGGGCCGCAAGCGAACAGGCGATGCCGTGGTTGCCGGAAGATGCGGTGATGACAGGCCGGTCGAGCGGCACCGTTGTCAGCTTTGCACTGGCGCCGCGCAGCTTGAATGACCCGGTATGCTGGAAGTTCTCGGTCTTGTAGAACAGCCGCGAACCCTCTGCCATTGGCAAGCGGGAGGCGATCACCGGCGTGCGGTAAACCGCGCCCGCGATTTTGCGATGAACCACGCAGGAACGGGCGGCGCTTTTGGCGATCAGGTCTGAGGCTGACGGCATGACGGGCGCCATCTAGCTTGGCTGTGCTGCGTCGTGACGCGCGAGGAAAGCCGAAACACGCGCCAACCCGTCGCGCAAGTCCGCCGTCGAATTGGCGAAACCGATGCGCAGCCAGCCCTCCATGTCCATGACGCTGCCGGGGGTGAAAAGAACGCCCTCTTCCTCCAGCAATTGCGTGCAGAAATCACGGCTCGGCAGCGGCAGGTCGTATTCCAGCAGCGCCGTGGTGCCCGCTTGCGGCTTCACCCATGAGATCAGCGGCTCAGCCTCGACCCAATCCGACAGGATTGCGAGGTTCTCACGCGTGATCCGATGCGCGCGGTCGAGAATCTGGGCGCGGTTTTCGAGGGCAAGGGCCGCGAAATACTCGTCAATCCGCCCGACGGAAATCGTGTTGTAATCGCGGTGGATCATGATGTCTTCGAGCAGGGCCTTCGGCCCCGCGACCCACCCCAAGCGCAGCCCGGCCAGCGAATAGGCCTTGGACATGCCCGCCGTGCTGATGCCACGCTCGTAGAGATCGCAGATCGAGGCGGTATAGCCGCTCCCGGCCTGATCGGTGCCGCGGTAGACCTCATCGCAGAGCACCCATGCGCCGCTGCCCCGTGCGATCTCGGCGATCTCCGAGAGCATCGCCCGATCCATCAGCGCCCCGGTCGGGTTGTTGGGGTTGTTGGTGGCAATCATTTGCGTGTCGGGCCGCATCATCGCGCGCAGCTCGTCGAGGTCAGGCAGAAAGCCGTTCTCAGCGCGCAGGTGCAGCAGCTCGACCTCGGCACCGATGCTCTCGGGGATCGAGTAATGCTGCTGGTAGGTCGGCACGATGGCGATGACATGATCGCCGCGGCTGACCAGCGTCTGATGCACCAGCGCATTGGCCCCGATGGTGCCGTGGGTTGTCAGCACGTTCTCGCGGAACTGGTTCTCGTAGAGCCCCGCCACCGCGTCGCGCAGCCGGTCCGAGCCCTCGATCGCGCCATAGCCCATGCGCATGCCGCGCAATTCGCCCAGCACGGAATTGTCGACACCCGCCATGTCGATCAACTCGCCCAAGGTGATCGAGTCCACGCAGGTCTCGGCGAGGTTGTAGCGGCAGTGGTTCTCGAATTCGTTCATCCACATTTCGACGCCAAAGGTCTTGATATGCATGGTGTTTCCTTTCGTGTCAGCTATCGGCCAGCGCGGCGAAGAGCCGGCGGAGGAATTGCGGCGTGGCGGTCGGGGCGAGCCAGCGCATCACCGCGACAATGCCCTGCTCGGGCGCGATCCAGATCGTATGGCCGCCCGCGCCCTGCGCGCTGAAGGCGCTCTCGGGCAGTTTCGGATCGGCCTCGGCCCCGCGGTTCAGCCACCACAGAAAGCCGTATTTGTCGAGTGTCGGCGTGGGCGTCAGGGACCGCTGCATCCAGTCCTCGGGCAGAATTTGTTCGCCGTTCCACACCCCGTTCTGGCAGATGAAATGGCCGAATTTCGCGTGATCCTCGGCAGAGATGAAGAGGCCCCCACCCCAGTGCCCGCCGCCGGTGACCGATTGCATTCGGGTGCCATCCAGCTCGACCCATGAGGTCGAATAGCCCTCCCACCGCCAGTCAGCGGAGGCCCCGATCGGGTCCATGACCCGCGCGCGCAGCACCTCGGGCAGGGGCCGGCGGAAGCGCATCATCAGCGCATAGGCCAGCGCGTTCACCCGCACGTCGTTGTACTCATAGTGGCTGCCCGGCGCACCGACCTGCCGCAATTGACCCTTGCTGCTGTTGTCCGCGCCCGGCCCAATCTGGCGGTAGTGGTCGACCTGATCGTCCTTGCCGAAAATCTCGCCGCGCCATTCGCTGTTCATCTGGAGCATATGCCGCCAAGTGATGCGCCCGTTGTGATCGCCTGCGAAATGCGGCCCCGGCACGCTGTCGCCCACAGATGCGTCGAGGTCGGCGATTAGCCCGTCCTTCACCGCAAGCCCGGCCAGCACCGACAGGTAGCTTTTCGCGATGGAGAAGGTCATGTCGGCGCGCGTCGTATCGCCCCAATCGGCCACGCGTTGGCCGCGATGCAGGATCACCCCGGCGGGGCCACCGCGCGGTTTGACGGGGCCGACGATCTCGGTCCAGGGGCCGCTCTCGTTCCACTCGCGGTTGCCGACATAGGTGCCGTCAGGATGGTACATCGAGCGGGGCCAGTCGGTCTTATGCGCAAGCGCATGGTCGACGACGGTTTGCAGGGCGGGGGTGGCGGCGAATGTCATGGGGGCTCCTCGGGGCTTCGGGCGAACATTTCCCAAGGGGGGCAGAATTGTAAACCGGTTAAATGTCTCCCTACGCCTCAATCGCCGATGTCGGGATAGACTTGGGAGCGTTTGACCACGCCGTAGACAAAACTGGTGTCGATTGACCCGATGCCGCCGATGGGATGCAGCCGTGCGCGCACGAAACGCTCATAGTCCTCGAGATCGCCCACCACGACGCGCAGCAGGTAGTCCGACAGCCCGCTCATTACGAAACATTCCAGCACCTCCGGGATCGCGCGGATTTGGCTTTCGAAACGCTGCACCGTGCCCTCGTCGTGCCCGTCCAGCGTCACCCGCACCATGACCGTCACCGGCAGGCCGTAGGCCTTGGCATCGGCCTCCACGCTGTAGCCCCGGATCGCGCCGTTCTTCTCCAGCGCCCGCAAGCGGCGCAGGCAGGGCGAGGGCGAGAGGCCGACCTCCTCCGCCAGATCGAGGTTGGTCATCCGGCCATTGCGCTGCAACGCGCGGATGATCCGGCGGTCGGTAGCGTCCAATCGGGGCGTTTGGGGCATGATATGCCAAATCTCCTGTAATCTGCGCATATATTAGCAACCAAATGCCCTTTGCGCCATCGGATCATGCTGCAAAATCATACAGGGGCCAGCCATGACCGAGAACCAGAAATCCTTTGCCACGCGCGCGATCCACCACGGCTATGACGCGCAGAGCGAACAGGGCGCGCTGAACCCGCCGATCTACATGAGCTCGACCTTCACCTTCGAGACCGCCGAGGCCGGTGGCGACATGTTCGCAGGCGAACGCGCGGGACATTTCTACACCCGTATTTCCAACCCCACGCTCGACCATCTGGAAAAGCGTATCGCCAACCTCGAGGGCGCCGAGGCGGGGCTCGCCACGGCCTCGGGCATGGGGGCGATCACCTCGACGCTCTGGACCTTCCTACAGGCGGGCGACGAGATCATCATCGACAAGACGCTCTATGGCTGCACCTTCGCCTTCATGACGCATGGCCTGCCGCGCTTTGGCGTCAAGGTGACGCTGGTCGACATGACCGAGCCTGCAAACCTCGCCGAGGTGATCAGCGACCAGACCAAGGTGGTCTATTTCGAAACCCCCGCGAACCCCAACAACCGGCTGGTGGACATCGCCGCCATCTCCGAGATCGCGCATCGCGTGGGCGCCAAGGTGGTGGTCGACAACACCTATGCCACGCCGGTCATCACCCGGCCCATCGAACATGGCGCCGACATCGTGCTGCATTCGGCGACGAAGTTCCTTTCGGGTCACGGCGACGTGGTCGCGGGCCTCGTGGTGGGCAATGCCGAGGACATGATGCAAGTGCGCCTCGTGGGTCTGAAGGACATGACCGGCGCAGTGATGTCGCCGCTCACCGCCATGCTGCTCTTGCGCGGGATCAAGACGCTGGAACTGCGCATGGAACGCCACTGCGCCACCGCTGCCAAGGTCGCCGAGGCGCTGGAGCAGCACCCGGCGGTGCTGCATGTCGCCTACCCGGGGCTGGCAAGCTTCCCTCAGGCCGAACTCGCGCGGCGGCAGATGGGCAACTTCGGCGGCATGATCCCCTTCGAGGTCAAGGGCGGCAAGGCGGGCGGCATCGCCTTCATGAACCGGCTGAACCTCATTCAGCGCGCGGTGAGCCTTGGCGACGCGGAGAGCCTGATCCAGCACCCCGCCAGCATGACCCATTCCACCTATTCGCCCGAGGAACGCGCCGAACATGGTATCGCCGAGGGGTTGGTGCGGCTTTCGGTCGGGCTTGAATCGGCGGAAGACATCATTGATGACCTTTACGCCGCGCTTGGGGCGCATAACATGCAAGCGGCCTGATCCGGCACGAACCGGACCAGTCGCGGGCGGTGTCGAGGAGGGCACCGCCCAAGGGATCCTCAGAATGAAAGACCTGCCATGACCGCTCTCGCCCTTGCCCACCTCAAGACCATCGAACAGCGTCTGCTGTGGCTGTCGCACTGGATGATCCACAACGCGAACCACATTCGGCCCAAGGTCGACGGCATCAAAGTGGGCGGGCATCAGGCGTCTTCGGCCTCGATGGTGTCGATCATGACGGCGCTTTATTTCAGCGCCCTGCGGCCTGAGGACCGGGTGGCGGTGAAGCCGCATGCCTCGCCGATTTTCCATGCGATGCAATACCTCATGGGCAACCAGACCCGCGAGAAGATGGAGAATTTCCGCGGGTTTCAGGGTGTGCAGAGCTACCCCAGCCGCACCAAGGACGTGGACGACGTGGATTTCTCCACCGGGTCGGTGGGCCTCGGCGTGGCGGTGACCTCCTTCGCCTCGCTGGTGCAGGATTACATCACCGCGAAGGAATGGGGCGCGGATGTCGATCTAGGCCGCATGGTGGCCTTGGTGGGCGATGCCGAGTTGGACGAGGGCAACATCTACGAGGCCTTGCAGGAGGGTTGGAAGAACGACCTGCGCAATACATGGTGGATCATCGACTACAACCGCCAGTCGCTCGACGGGGTGGTGCGCGAGGGTCTGTTCAAACGCATCGAGCAGATTTTCGACGCCTTCGGCTGGGACGTGGTGAAGGTGAAATACGGCGCCCTGCAGCGTGCGGCGTTCGAGGAACCCGGTGGCGACAAGCTGCGCGACTGGATCGACAATTGCCCCAACCAGCTCTACTCGGCGCTGACCTATCAGGGCGGCGCGGTCTGGCGCGAACGGCTGATGGAAGCGCTTGGCGATCAGGGCGATGTCACGGCGCTGATCGACGCGCGCTCGGATGACGAACTGGCCGAGCTCATGGAGAACCTCGGCGGCAACTGTGTGCAGACGATGGCCGAAACTTTCGCCGCCATCGACCACGACCGCCCGGTCTGTTTCCTCGCCTATACCATCAAGGGCTGGGGCACGCCGATCGCGGGCCACAAGGACAACCACGGCGGGTTGATGACTAAGACCCAGATGGCCGACTGGCAAAAGCACATGGGCGTGGATGAGGGCGCGGAATGGGAGAAATTCGCCACCGTCGACGACCCCGATTCCCTGCAAGCCGCGCTCGACCGCGTGCCGTTTTTCGCCAAAGGCCGCCGCCGCTACAGTGACGCCAGCCTGCCGGTGCCGCAGATCGAACTGTCGAGCGACCGGGAAATCTCCACGCAGATGGCCTTCGGCAAGATCCTCGACGATCTGTCCAAGGGCGACAGCGATCTGGCGCAGCGCATTGTCACAATGTCTCCGGACGTGACCGGCACCACGAACCTCGGGCCATGGGTAAACCGCCGCAAGCTCTTTGCCCGCAGCGAACAGGCCGACACTTTCATCAACGAGAAAATCCCCTCCACCGCGAAATGGGAATTCACCCCCGAGGGCCAGCATATCGAGCTGGGCATCGCCGAGATGAACCTCTTCCTGCTTCTGGGCGCCGCGGGCCTGTCGCATTCGCTCTTCGGCAAGCGGGTCATTCCCATCGGAACGGTCTATGACCCCTTCGTCGCGCGCGGCTTGGATGCGCTGAACTACGCCTGCTACCAAGACGCGCGCTTCATGATCGTGGGCACCCCCTCGGGCGTGACACTCGCGCCCGAAGGCGGGGCGCATCAATCCATCGGCACGCCGCTCATCGGCATGAGTCAGGATGGGCTGGCGAGTTTCGAGCCCGCCTTCGCCGATGAGCTTGCTGTCATCATGCAGTGGGCCTTCGACTATTTGCAACGCGACGGCGAGGGCGACCCGGACGAGCGCACATGGCTGCGCGACGAGACCGGCGGCTCGGTCTATCTGCGGCTCACCACCAATCCCATCGAACAGCCCGGCAAACGCGTCGACGAGGACTTCCGCCAAGGCGCCATCGACGGAGCCTATTGGCTGCGCAAGCCGGGGCCGAACTGCGACGTGGTGATCGCCTATCAAGGTGCCGTGGCCCCCGAGGCGATCAAGGCCGCGGGCAGCATCGCCGAGGGCCGCCGCGACGTAGGCGTGCTGGCGGTGACCTCCGCCGACCGGCTGAACGCCGGCTGGACCGCGGCACAGCGCGCCCGGGCGCGCGGCAACCACGCGGCGCAGAGCCATATCGAAACGCTGCTGGGTCAGCTGCCGCGCGACTGCAAGCTGGTGACGGTGATCGACGGCCATCCAGCGACGCTGTCCTGGCTGGGCGCGGTCGTGGGGCATCAGACGGTGCCGCTTGGGGTCGAGCATTTCGGCCAGACCGGCACCATCGCCGACCTCTACCGGCATTTCGGGATCGACGCCCGCTCGATTGTGGAAAAGGTGCAGGGGCTGACCCCGGGGCGCCAGATGCTGCACCGGGTGGCGGGCTAAGGTTCGAAGGGGGGCAAACTGCCCCCCTCACCACCTGCCGAACTTGGCTTGCAGATAGGCCAGATAGGCCGTCGGGTCGTAGGCCCCTGCCCCGATTCCGGCGAGGACCTCGGCCCGGCTGCGCGACCGGCCGTGTTGCCAGACAAGATCGCCCAATGCCGCGTGAAGCGGCGCGTAGTCGCCCGCCGTCACGCCCGCGCGCACCTCGGGCTGCGTGGCATCCAGATGCGCCATGATCTGCGCGGCGGTCGAATTGCCCACGGTATAAGTCGGGAAGGAGCCGATGTAGCCGTGCGACCAATGCACGTCCTGCAGACAGCCCGCGCCGTTGTCCGGCACCTTCAACCCCAGATCCTCGCCCATCGCCGCGTTCCACGCCTCGGGGACGTCGGCGACCTTCAGCGAGCCGTCCATCAGCGCCATCTCGATCTTCACGCGCAACATGACGTGCAGATCATAGGTCAGCTCGTCCGCCTCGACCCGGGTGAGGCCGGGGGAGACGCGGTTGATCGCGGCGACGAATTCCTCTTCGCTCACGTCGCCCAACTGCTCGGGGAAGGTGTCGCGCAGCCGCCCGTAGTGCACCGCCCAGAAGGCGGGCGAGCGGCCGATGTGGTTTTCCAGCAGGCGCGACTGGCTTTCGTGCATCCCGAAACTGGTCCCCGCCACGGCATAGAGCCCGATCATGTCGGTCGCATGCGCCCCGCGCGTGAGCGCCGGATCGGCGCCCATCTCGTAGAGCGCATGGCCCGCCTCGTGGATCGTGCCGAAGATCGACATTGGCAGGTAGTTCGGGTTCCAGCGCGAGGTGATCCGCACGTCGTTGCGGGTCATGGAGATCTCGAAAGGATGCACCGCCGTATCGAGACGCCCGCGGTCCATGTCATAGCCCAGGGCCTCGGCGATATAGGCGCAGAAGGCCTGCTGGCCGGCGACGGGATAGTCGCGGAACAGGAAATCGCTGCGCGGCGCGGGCCGGGCGAGGGCCGCGTCGAGGATCGGGCGGATGCCGTCGCGGAGCTGGTCGAAGAACCGGGTGAGCTGCACCGCGGTGGCGCCGGGCTCGAAAACATCGGCCATTGGATCGTAGGGGTGGCCGTCATGGCCGAGCGCCTCAACCTTCTCGCGCGCCAGATCGACGATGCTTTGAAGATGCGGCTGGAACAGGGCGAAGTCGCCAGTGCGGCGCGCCTCGGTCCAGGCGGCGCCGGCGGTGATCGATTGCTCGGCCTGTCGGCGCAGCAAGGCTGCGGGGATGCGGGCGTGATGGGTGCGCGCCTCCTGCACTGATTGCGCGGCGCGGCGCTCGATCTCGGGCGCGTCGCTCTTGAGCACGGCTTCGGCGGCCTTGCCCATCTCGGGGTCGAGGATCATCTCGCGCGCGATACCCATGAGCGTGGCGATCTGGTGGCCGCGCGTCTCGGCCCCGCCCTTGGGCATCATCACCCGCGCGTCCCAGTTCAGCAGGTTTACCGAGACGAGCACGTCGTTCAGCCGCCCCACGCGGTCGGTCAGGGTCAGGCTCATGCGGCGGCTCCTGTTTCGGCGCCGGTGCCCCCGTCATGCAGGTGGCAGGCGACGCTGCGGTTGTCTTTCGGGTTCACGAGGCGCGGCACCTCGGTTTTGCAGCGCGGCCCTGCAAGCGGGCAGCGCGGATGGAAAGCGCAGCCCTTGGGCGGGTCGATCGGCGAGGGGATCTCGCCCTTGATCGGGTGAAAATGGGCGCGCCCGGTGCCGAGGGTCGGCACGGAGGCAAAGAGCGCCTCGGTATAGGGGTGCAGCGGTTTGGCGTAGAGTTCATCCGCCGGCGCCGTCTCGACCACGCGGCCGAGGTACATGATCGCCACCCGGTCGCAGACGTGGCGCACGACCGAGAGGTCGTGGCTGATGAACAGCGCCGTGAGGTCCAACTCGCGCCGCAGCTTCATGAAGAGGTTCAGCACCTGCGCTTGGATGGACACGTCGAGCGAGGCCACGGCCTCGTCCAGCACCAGAAGCTCGGGCTGCATCGCCAGAGCGCGTGCAATGGCGACCCGCTGGCGCTGCCCGCCCGAGAACTGGTGCGGCAATCGGTTGGCGTAGGCGCCCTCCAGGCCGACCTGCTCCAGCAGGCTGCGCACCCGTTCCTGCACCTCACGCGCCGGGATCAGCCCGTGGATGCGCGGGCCTTCTGCGATTATTTCGCCCACCTTCATGCGGGGGTTGAGGCTCGCGAAAGGGTCTTGGTGGATCATCTGCACGCGGGTCGTGAGCTTGTCGACATTGCCGCGCAACTCGCGCGCCACCGGCTTGCCTTCGAGCGTGACGCTGCCCGCGCTCGGCGCATAGATGCCCGAGACGACACGCCCCAGCGTGGACTTGCCGCAGCCGCTTTCGCCGACGATGCCCAGCACCTCGCCGCGCGGGACGCTCAAGGTGACGTCGTTAACCGCATGCACGGTCTGGGTGGAGTCGCGCCCCGACAGGCGGTCCAGCCCCCGGACCACCAGCCCCGGCTTGCGGGTGAACCGCTTGGAGACGCCGTCGATTTTCAAAATGGGGTCGGTCATGTGGCCTCGATCGGATGGTGGCACAGGACGGAATGTGCCTCGGTTCCAGTGTTGGGTGGGATCGTCGCGCAGATGTCCGTGGCGCGCGGGCAGCGTGGGCGGAACGGGCAGCCCGAGGGCAGATTCGCCAGCTGCGGGGTGGAGCCCGGGATCTGCGGCAGGTCGCGGCCCGGTTCGTGCAGGCCCGGGACCGAGTCGATCAACCCGCGCGTATAGGGGTGACGCGGATGGGCGATGACCGCCTCGGCGCTGCCGCTTTCGACGATCCGGCCTGCGTACATCACCGCGATGTCGTCGGCGAGCGAAGAGACCACGGCGAGGTCATGGGTGACCCAGACGATCGCGGTGCCGGTCTCATCCGCCAGCCGCCGCACCTCGGCGAGGATCTGGCCTTGGATCGAGACGTCGAGCGCGGTGGTCGGCTCATCGGCGAGGATCACGGCAGGCCGGTGCAGCAGGGCCGTGGCAATCGCCACGCGCTGGCGCATCCCGCCCGAGAGTTGGTGCGGATAGGCTTGCAACCGCTCGGCGGGGGCCGGAATGCCGACGATCTCAAGCGCCTCGCGGGCGCGGTCCCATGCGGCGGCCTTGCTGACCTTGTCGTGCACGCGCACGGCCATGGCCATCTGGTCGCCCACCCGCAGCACCGGGTTGAGGGTCATCATCGGGTCCTGAAACACCATCGAGACGTTGCGGCCCCGCATCTGGCGTCGGCCCTCGGCGCTGAGGCTGCGCATGTCGGTGCCCTGCACCAGAACCTCGCCTGCGGTGATCCGCCCCGGCTCATCGATGAGCCCCATGATCGAAAAACCGGTGACGCTCTTGCCCGAGCCGCTCTCCCCTACCAGCCCGAGGATGCGCCCCGGCTGGACCGAAAAGCTCACGTCATTGACGGCGGTGACGGCCCCCTTTCGGGTGCTGAATTGCGTGGTCAGTCCCCTGACCTCCAGTGCGGCGCTCATCGGCTGTTCCTCGGGTCGAGCACCTTGCGGACCTGATCGCCCACGAGGTTAATTGCAACTACGGTCACCATCAGCGCCAACCCGGGATAGATCGACAGCCAGTAGCGGTCCGAATGGATGTATTTGAACCCGTTGGAGATCAGCGACCCCAGCGAAGGTTCGGTCAGCGGCAGGCCCACGCCGAGGAAGGACAGCGTCGCCTCCAACGCGATGGCGCTTGCTACCTGAACCGTTGCAACCACGATCAGCGGCGGCAGGACGTTGGGCAGCAGGTGCTTGAACAGAACGCGATGCGTCGGCAGCGGGGTCGAGCGCGCGGCCTCAATATAGTCCTTGCCGCGTTCGACCTTGGCCGCGCCATGGGTGGTCCGGGCGAAATAGGCATATTGTGCGACGACCAGCGCGAGGATGATCTGCGCCACCCCCTGCCCCAGCATCGCCACCAGCACCAAAGCCAAGAGGATCGCGGGCATCGAGAGTTGTAGATCGACGATCCGCATCAGCAGGGCCTCGATCCGGCCGCCGAAATAGGCGGCGGTAAGACCCACGGCGATGCCGACCAGAAGCGCCAGCGCGCCCGCTGACAGACCGATCACGAAGCTGGTGCGCAGCCCGTAGAAAATGGCCGAGAGCATGTCACGGCCCGCGTTGTCGGTACCCAGCAGATGGACATAGCCGCCAGAGCCTTCGGTGCCCGGGCGCAGGAAAGCGTCGAGCCAGTCGAGCGCGGCCATGTCATAGGGATCCTGCGGCGAGACCAGCGGCGCGCCGAAGGAGAGGAACAGCAGCACCCCGATCACGATGAGCGCGCCAACGGCGACCCAGCTTTCGCGGAAGTCGGACCAGAAATTGCGCAACCGCTCAGCGCGCGTCTCCACCGGCGGGGCCGAGGGGACGGCGGCGATGTTTTCAGCGACGATCTCGGGCATCATGCGCCTCCTTTCAGACGGACCCGCGGGTCCAGACGGGCGTAAACCAGATCAACCACGAGGTTGATGAGGACAAAGAGGATCACGACCATGATCAGGTAAGAGACCATCACCGGCCGGTCGAGTTGCAGGATGGAGTCGATGATCAGCTTGCCGACGCCGGGCCAGTTGAACACGCTTTCGGTCACCACGGCGAAGGCCAGTGTCGAGCCGAGCTCGAGCCCCAGCACGGTGACGATCGGGATTGAGATGTTGCGCAGGATGTGTCGGAAGACGATTTGCCGGTCCGGCAGCCCCTGCGCGCGGGCAAATTTGACGTAGTCGGTGCCCATCGCCTCAACCATGCCGGCGCGGGTAAGGCGGATCATCAGGCCCATCTTGAACAGCGACAGGTTGATCGCGGGCATAATGACATGGCTCCAGCCATCGGGGGTAAAGAGCGAGGACGTGATGCCGAAGACCGTCGCCTCATCCCCGCGCCCGCCCGAAGGCAGCCAACCCAGTTCGACCGCGAAGCCCATGATCAGCAGCATGCCGATCCAGAAGGTCGGCACCGAAAAGCCCAGAACCGAGAGCGCCATGATCATCTTGGCGCCAATGCTGTCGGGGCGGTAGCCTGCCCAAAGACCGGCGGGAATGCCCACGCCCACGGCGATCAGCACCGAGACAAGCACCAGTTCCAGCGTCGCCGGGAAGCGCGAGAAGACGAGGTCGACGACGGGGATGTTATAGACCATCGAAGTGCCCAGATCGCCCTGCGCCACATTCTTGAGGAAGGTCCAGTATTGCACGACCAGTGGTTGATCGAGCCCGTATTGCGCGATTAGTTTCTCGCGGATTGCCTGCGTGGCACCGGGGTCGATCATCACGTCGATCGGGTTGCCGATGGCAAAGACGCCGACAAAGACGATCACCGACATGGCAAAGACCACGACAACCGCCTGCGCCAACCGGGTTATAAAATAGCTGAGCATTCGACCTCGCCCATCAGCAGAAAAAGGAAGGCGCCCGCCGGCAAGCAGCGGGCGCCCGGGATGTTATCGCGTCTTATTCGACCGGTGTGATTGCATAGGCGCGGGTTTCCTGATCGACACGCGGTGTCATGTTGATCGTATCAGCGTCCGCCGCCCAGACGGTCTGCAGGATCACCGTGGGGATCAGCGCGCGGTCTTCCATCGCGATGTAGGAGGCCTCTTCATAGAGCTTGCGGCGCGCTTCGGGGTCGAGGGTCTGGGCGCCTTCGCCGAAGACCCGGTCGAACTCGGGATTGGAATAGCCTGCGCGGTTGAAGTTGCCAAAGCCCTTCTCGGCATCCTTGGTGTGCACCAGTGCGCCGTAGGTATAGGCAGCCTCACCAGTCAGGGTGCCCCATGCGGACATGGTCATGGTGTATTCCTCGCGCGCCGCAGCCGGGAAGAAGACGGTGCCGTTAAGCGCCTGTGCGTTCACCTTCAGACCCAGACGCGACCACATCTGCGCCAGCGCTTCGCAGACCACGGCATCGCCGGGCACGCGGTTGTTGGTGCAGGTGAAATCGATCTCAAAACCCTCGGGGTAGCCGGCCTCGGCCAGCAGTTCCTTGGCTTTCTCGATGTCATATTCGCGCTCGCCCAGTTCCGGGCTGTAGCCAAAGAAACCTTCGGGCATCAGCTGGTTGGCAGGCGTACCCAGACCTTCGAGCACCACGTTGACCAGCACGTCGCGGTTGATCGCCAGGTCCAGCGCCTTGCGCACGCGTAGATCCTGCAGCGGGTTGCCCTCGACCTCTTCGCCGTTGACCTTGATCGGCTGCGGCTCTTCGTCCTTCACCGACGGCGCGATGTTCAGGATATAGACCGAGTCAGACACGAATGTTTCGATGTCGCCATCGTTCTTCATCGCGAGGTAGTCGGAGGCGGGAACGTAGTTGATCAGGTCAACCTCACCCGAACGCAGGGCCGCAACGCGCGAAGTGTCCTCAGGGATCTCGCGGCGGGTGACGGTCTCCCACGCGGCCTGGCCGCCCCAGTAGTCGTCGAAACGCTCGAGCACCAGATCGCCTTTGGGCTGCCAGGAGACGAAGGTGTAGGGACCGGTGCCGATCGCCTTCTCGCCGGAGTTGAACTGCTCGTTGCCCGCTTCCATGCCGGTCTCAGAAGGCACGACGAAGAGACGGGTGAAGTCGTTGGGCAGCGAGGGCGCCATGCCCTTGGTCTTCACGCGCAGGGTGTAGTCGTCGACCACTTCGACGCTGTCGACATATTTGGTGTAGAGGGTCATCGGCATCGGGCCGGTCACTTCCGGGATACGCTCGATCGAGAATTTCGCGTCCTCGGCGGTGAAGTCGGTGCCGTCATGGAACTTCACGCCCTCGCGCATCTTGAATTCCCATGTGGTGTCGTCGATCGGCTCCCAGCTGACGGCGAGGCCGGGCTTGAGCTGCAGCTTCTCGTCAACGTCCACCAGCGTGTCGAAGACATGGCGCAGGGCTTCGGCCTGCGAGCCCAAGGTCGACCAATGCGGGTCAATCGAATCCGGGCCGGCGCGCAGGCCGATCACCAGATCGGCGGCCATCGCTGCTGGCGCGGCAGCGATCAGCGCCAATGCGGCGACGGCGGATTTCAGGGTAAGCTTCTTCATTGGTCAAAAACCTCCATGTGTTATATCTTGCAGTTACACTAGACAGCTATAATTGTGACGGTCAACACAAATATGTAACATTGCAACATTCGCATGCCGTATAAGCCCAATATATAAGCTTGTCGCGCCACGGCTTTTGAGGCAGTGTTACAGACATGAGTGACAAACAGGCAAAATTTGAACGGGCAATGGATCGAATCGTACAGGCGATGGATCGCAGCTCGTCCGTATCTCTTTCCGTTCAGCTCCGCGGAGCGCTGGAATTCGGGATTGCGTCGGGCGAATTGCCCTCCGACGCGCGCCTGCCCTCGGTCCGCGCTTTGGCCGCGCGGATGAAGATTTCCCCGGTCACGGTCAGCAATGTCTACGCCGCGCTGCAATCCTCGGGGTTGGTCGAGGGGCGCGTCGGCTCGGGTACATTCGTCAGCGGCGGTGGCAGCCGCGCCCACGACGGGCGCTTTCGGCAGCTTGATCAACAGATCGCTGAACTGTTGAGCCTTGCGAAATCCTGTGGTGTCAGCGCGTCGGAACTGGCTGTGCGCATTTCCATGGCCAGCAGCGCCAGCCCGCGCCCGCTGCGCATTCTGATGGTCGGCAATTTCATCGACGCGACCCGCGCTTATGCAGATGAACTGCGCCAGCATCTGCCCGAGGGCGATGAGATCGACGCCGCCGTTCTGGATGAGATCGCACCCAATCCGCCCAAGGACATCGACCTGATTATCGCGCCCAAAACCCTGCTGTCCAAAACGCGAGAAATTTTGCCGAATGTCGAAGTGCTGGGCCTGACACTCATCCCCAACGAGGCGACCCGCGTGGCGCTGGCCTCGATCCCGCCTGACGCCAAGACGCTCGCTTACTCCTATTTTCCCGGCTTCGTTACGATCATGAAAGCGGGCATCCTGCGGTTTGCCCCGCATGTCACGCAGTTGACCATGAAGGTTCGTGACGAGAATGGCCTGTCATCGGCCATGCGCGAGGCAGATGTGGTCATCTATGCCACCGGTGCCGACTACCTTCGTGGCGCGTTGCGCCCCGAGCAGACCGCTTTTGAATACCGTCACACCCCAGACGTGCACGCCATCCGTTCAGAAATCCTGCCCGCCATTGAGACATGCCGGGCCTCTCTCAAATCCACAAAGGCCGCCGAAGAATGAAGATATCCGAAAGCAATTGGTTCGAGATCGAAGAATACCTCAAGACCGACGACCGCTGTGTCCTGCCCCTCGGCAGCACCGAGCAGCACGCCTACCTCAGCCTCTCGGTCGATTCGATCCTGTCGGAAAAGGTCGCCGCCGATGCCGCCGAACCTCTGGGCGTTCCGGTATTTCCGGCGGTGGCCTATGGTCTGACACCCTATTTCATGGGTTTCCCCGGCTCCGTCTCGCTGAAGCTTTCGACCTATGCGGCGCTTCTGCGCGACATCCTCGACAGCCTCTATGCCACCGGCTTCCGCCGCGTGCTGATCGTCAACGGTCACGGCGGCAACAGCCCGGTGCAGCCCGTCACGATGGAGTGGATGGAGGCCAACGAAGGGGCTCGCTGCCGTTTCCATGACTGGTGGCGTGCGCCCGAGACCTGGAACTGCGTGCAGGAGATCGACCCCGTCGCCTCCCACGCGTCCTGGATGGAGAACTTCCCCTGGACCCGCTTGCCCGGCCGCGAACTGCCGGACGAGCAGAAACCCTTCGTCGATTTCGACCGCTTGCGCGACCGCAACGCCGCCGGCGTGCGCGCGCTCATCGGGGACGGCAACTACGGCGGCGTTTACCAGAAGCCTGACGCCGATACCGACCGCCTGTGGGAGATCGCCGTGCGCGAGACCCGCGCGCAGCTTGAGGGGGACTGGGCATGAGCGAGACGCCGATCCTGATCTGGGGCGCCGGTGCCATCGGCGGCATCCTCGGCGCCTATTTCGCCCGCGCAGGTCATGCCGTGCATATGGTCGATGTCGTGGAAGAGCATGTCGAAGCAATGCGCAGCAGCGGGCTGCGCATTGAAGGCCCGGTCGAAGCATTTACCCAAGTCCTCCCGGCCAGCACGCCGGACGAACTGACTGGCCAATACGATCACATTTTCCTCTGCGTGAAGGCGCACCACACCGCCGCCGCTTTGGAGATGCTTGCCCCCCATCTCGCGCCGGGCGGCTATGTCGTCTCGGCCCAGAACGGGCTCAACGAAAAGGTCATCGCCGCGCGCATCGGGGCCGAGAACACGGTCGGCTGTTTCGTCAACTACGGCGCCGACTGGTTGGAGCCGGGCCGCATCCTCTTCGGCAACCGCGCCGCCGTGGCGGTGGGGGAACTCGACGGGCGCATGAGCGACCGCGTGGCCGAGGTGCATAGCCTTCTGCAACTGGTCGAACCCGAGGCCGTCGCCACCGACAACATCTGGGGCTACCTCTGGGGCAAGATGGGCTACGGTGCGCTTCTCTTCTGTACCGCCCTCACCCCCGACAGCATGTCCGACGCCATGGCGCGCGACGAGCACCGCGCCGCCTACCGCGCGCTTGGGCACGAGGTGATGACACTGGCCGCGCATGAGGGCGTGTCCCCCCTTGGTTTCAACGGGTTCGACCCGGAAGCCTTCCGCAAGAACGATACCGCGGCCATCGACGCCGCGATGGAGAAGATGATCGCCCACAACCGCAAGACCGCCAAGACCCACTCCGGCATCTGGCGCGACCTCGCGGTGCGCAAGCGCAAGACCGAGGTCGACGCACAGATCGGCGTCATGGTCGACTTGGGCCGTGAAGCAGGCATCGCGGTGCCGACGCTGGCGCGCATGGTTGAGCTTATCCACGACATCGAGGACGGCAAGCGCGAACAATCCGCCGACCTCGTCGACCTGTTGGTGGCGGCATGAGGATCGATCTGACCGGCAAGGTCTTTGCCGTGACCGGCGCGGCGCAGGGCATCGGCGCCGCGATACTGTCCGAGCTCCGCGCCGCCGGGGCCGCCGTGGCCGCGATGGACATCGACGCCGCGGGCCTCGCCCCGCTGGAGGTCGAGGGCGTGACGCTGCATAGCGGCGATCTGGGCAACCGCGAAACGACCCTCGCGCTCTGCGCCGAGATCCTCGAACGGCACGGGCGGATCGACGGGCTGGTGACCTCCGCCGGCGGCGTGCGCGGTCAGGTCGGGCGCCCGCTGGAAGAGATCAACGAGGACGACTGGCAGGCGATCTTTCAGGCCAATGTCGATGCCGCCATGTGGTGCGCCCAAGGTTTCGCGCCCGCGATGAAGGAAACGGGATCGGGCCGGATCGTCACCATCTCCTCTGGCGCGGGGCTGAAGCCCAGCCTTACCGGCATCCAAGCCTATGCGGCGGCGAAACATGCGCTTGTGGGCCTGACCAAGCAACTCGCGCTGGAGCTTGGGCCGCAGGGCATCACCGTGAATTCCGTGGCGCCCGGCTTTGTCCTGTCGAACCCCTCGACGGAAAAGCAATGGGACGCCTTCGGCCCCGAGCGGCAGAAGCAGATCATCGGCGGCATCCACATGCGCCGCTTGGGCCGCGCGCAGGACATCGCGGATGCGGTCACCTTCCTCTGCTCCGACCGCGCCGGTTGGATCACGGGCCAAATCCTTTCCGTCGACGGAGGCCACGCATGAGCGAGCCGCATGAATGGGACGAGCCGCACTGGCGCGGGCTGGTCGAACAGGTCCGCGCCGGGCAGAACCTGCTGCCGAAAACATGGCCCGGCGGCGCGCGCTGCGCCGTGGCGCTGAGTTTCGACAGCGATCATGAAACCAACGAGCTGCGCGACGGGGGGACAAGCATTGCGCGCCTCGGCTGGGGCGAATACGGCGCACGGCGTGGCATCCCCCGCATTCGCCGCGTGCTCGACCGGCATGGGGTGAAGGCGAGCTTCTTCGTGCCCGCCGTCTCTGCCCTGCTGCACCCCGAAGAGCAGCGCAGCCTCGCCGAGGAGGGCCACGAGATCGGCCTGCACGGCTGGATCCACGAGCGCAATACGCAGGTCCCGCCGGAGGCCGAGCGCGAGTTGATGCTGCGCGCCTCGGACACGCTGGAAAAGATCACCGGCACCCGCCCCGTCGGCATGCGCACGCCGTCTTGGGACTACAGCGCCCACACGCTCTCGATCGCCCGCGAGATGGGGCTACTCTACGACAGCTCCCTGTTCTCGGACGACGACCCCTACGAGATCGTGGAGAAGGGCGAGGCGACCGGGATCGTGGAACTGCCGGTGGAGTGGATACGCGACGATGCCGTCTATTTCATGATGAACCGTTTTGGCGCGCAGCGGCCCTATACGCCGCCCGCGGATGTGCTCGACATTTTCCGGCGCGAGTTCGACGGCGCTTATGACGAGGGCGGGCTCTTCCTCTTGACCATGCACCCGCATGTGACAGGCTACCGCTCGCGCATCTTCATCCTCGACGAGCTGATCGACCACATCAAATCCCGCGGCGATTGCTGGATCGCCACCCATGCCGAGATCGCCGGCTATTGCGCCGAACAGGCCGGATTGAAAGGACAAACATGACCTATTCCCTTGCCATCCACGGCGGTGCCGGAACCATCCTCAAGGAAAACATGACGCCCGAGAAGGAGGCCGCCTATCACGACGGCCTCGCCCGTGCGCTGGAAGCCGGCGAAGCGGTGCTGCGCGACGGTGGCAGCGCGATGGACGCGGTGGTGGCCGCGGTCTGCGCGCTCGAAGATGAGCCGCTGTTCAACGCAGGGCGCGGCGCGGTCTATACTTCCGAGGGCGTGCAGGAGATGGACGCCGCCGTGATGGATGGCGCCGACCGGCGCGCGGGCTCGGTCGCCGGTGTTTTCGGGCCGAAGAACCCGGTGAAACTGGCGCGCGCCGTCATGGAACGGACCGAGCATGTCACCCTTATCGGCCCAAACGCGCTGGAGATCGCCCGGCAGGCCGGGCTTGAGTTCGCCGACCGTGACTATTTCTTCACCCAGTCCCGCTGGGATGCCTTGCAGGAGACGCTCGAGATGCGCGCCCGCGGCGAGGTTTCGGACGATCCGGCGCGGCGGCATGGCACCGTGGGGGCCGTGGCGCGCGACGCGGCGGGCAACATTGCCGCCGCCACCTCAACGGGGGGCATGACCGCCAAGGCCCCAGGCCGGGTTGGCGACACGCCGATGATCGGCGCGGGCACCTTCGCCGACAACGAGACCTGCGCGGTCTCTGCCACCGGGCATGGCGAGATTTTCATCCGCTGGAACGCCGCCGGGGAGATCGCCGCGCGGATGCGCCACGCGGGCGAGGATCTGGCCACCGCCGCCGAACATGTGGTGATGCAGGAACTGGCACCCAACGACGGCTCGGGCGGGATCATCGCGGTGGATGCCGCGGGCAATATCGCCATGCCGTTTAACTCGCAGGGCATGTACCGCGGCATGGTGCGAAAAGGCAGCGCGCCCGAAACCAGTATCTATTGAGCGGCGCGGCCCTTCGGTTGCCTTCCTGCCACGGGAAGGCGACAAATGCCGCCGGGAAGAGCCGCCCGCCATCTAAATCTTGACATTTTGTCCCCTCCCTTTGATTGACGATCAAACGAACTTGACGGGAGAGGGGACAATGTGCGTTTTTTAGCAGCAATTGCCAGGGTGATCTGCGCGGTGAACTTGGTCATCGGCAATCTTTTCTCATGGCTCGCACTCGGCATCGTCTTGGTCTGTTTCACCGTGGTTGTGCAGCGCTATGTCTTCGCGATCAGCTTCGTTTGGATGCAAGACCTTTATATCTGGCTCAACGGCGCGATGTTCACGGCCGTGGCCGGTTTTGCGCTGCTGCGCGATGACCATGTGCGCGTCGACATCTTCTACCGCCCCGCCACCATGGCCCGCCGCGCGCTCATTGACCTGATCGGTGTCATCGTCTTTCTGCTGCCCTTTTGCTGGATCGTCTACACCTATTCGATCCCCTTCGTGATCCGGGCTTGGGGCTATCAAGAAGGGTCGGCCAATGTGGGCGGCATGCCGGGGCTTTACATTCTCAAAGCCTTCATCATCGGCTTCGCATTTCTACTCGCAATTCAAGGGATTGCATGGATCATCCGCTCCATCCTCGTGCTCAGCGGCAATGCTGAGCTGGTGCCCAAATCCATGCAATACAGCCGGGACCAAATCCCCGCAGACCATCCGCAGGGAGCCGTTTGATGGATCCGATTTTCATTGGCGAGATGCTCGCCGCGCTCATGTTCTTTGGCGTGATCGGCTTTTTGCTGCTCGGCTTTCCGGTGGCTTTCACACTTGCGGGCGTGTCGCTGCTGTTTGGCGCCGTGGGCATGGGGTTCGGCGTTTTCGATCCCTCGAACTTCGGCTCGCTGCCGAACCGCTATATCGGCTTCATGACCAACGAAGTCTTGGTCGCCGTGCCGCTTTTTATCTTCATGGGGGTGATGCTGGAACGCAGCCAGATCGCCGAGCAGCTTTTGCTCACCATGGGCAAACTTTTCGGCAATATGCGCGGCGGTTTGGGGATTTCGGTGGTGCTTGTGGGGGCAATGCTCGCGGCATCCACGGGCGTCGTGGGGGCCACGGTTGTCACCATGGGCCTGATCTCTCTGCCCGCCATGCTGCGGGCGGGCTATGACCCCAAGCTTGCAACCGGGGTGATCTGCGCCAGCGGCACCTTGGGTCAGATCATTCCACCCTCCACCGTGTTGATCTTCATGGGCGATATGCTTTCGGGCATTAACTCTCAGGTGCAGATGGCCAAGGGCAACTTTGCCCCCACGCCCGTCTCTGTGGGGGATCTTTTCGCCGGGGCGCTGCTGCCGGGGATTTTGCTAGTTTCGCTTTATCTCAGCTACGTTCTCTTCAAAGCCGCGACCGCGCCCGCCTCCTGCCCCGCGACGCCGGTTCCGGCGGATGAGAAAAGCCAGCTGGTGCGAGATTTCTTTGTCGCCCTGATGCCGCCGCTCTTGCTGATCCTTGCCGTGCTGGGGTCGATCCTCGGCGGCATTGCCACCCCGACCGAGGCGGCCTCTGTCGGTGCTGTGGGGGCGATGGTGCTTGCGGCCATGCGCTGGCGTCTGTCCTTCCGCATCCTGCGGGAGACGATGATCGCCACGGCCACGATCACCAGCATGGTCTTTGTCATTCTGCTGGGGGCTTCGGTCTTTTCCATCGTGTTCCGCATGATGGGCGGCGACAATCTGGTGCATGAGTTCCTCAGCAACCTGCCCGGTGGCCCCTTGGCCGCAGTGGCGGTGGTGATGATCATCATGTTCTTCTTGGGCTTCATCCTCGATACTTTTGAGATCATCTTTATCGTGATCCCGATCACGGCACCGGTGCTGTTGATGCTGGACATCGATCCAATCTGGCTGGGCGTCTTGGTCGGGGTCAACTTGCAGACATCCTTCCTGACGCCGCCCTTCGGCTTTGCGCTGTTCTATCTGCGCGGGGTGGCCCCGGCGGATCTGCCGACGAGCGCGATTTACAAAGGTATCCTGCCCTTCGTGATGTTGCAGGTGGTGGCGATTGCGATCCTCTTTGCCTTCCCGCAGATCGTGACTTGGTTGCCGAAGCTGATCGCGGGGTGAGATAGCCCCCCTCGACGTTCAAAGGCCCGGCAGCAACGCCGGGCCTTTTTGGTTGAGCGGTAAGGGCATCGCCCTCCCTGGTGGGCGATCGAACCCGTGAAGGGGGCTGCGCCGGTGCCCATCTCGCGAACCGATCCGGCGCGGGCTACGTCGCAAAATCGCCCTCCGGGGGGAGGGAGGGCGATGCCCGGTGTGCCACCGGGCGGGACAGATTTCTTGGGGTTCGCCCATGAAAAAGGCCCGGCGTTTCCACCGGGCCTTTCCAATCACATTCAGCGCGAAGCTCAGTACTTCAGGAACTTCTGACGCGCCTGCACATAGGGGCTGTCGATGTTCTCGGTCCGGGTACGGACGAGGTTCAGCGCTTCGACAAAGCTTTCGGCGGTCTTCTTGACCAGCGGGTCGTCGCTGTTGCGCAGTTCTTCGACCACTTCAACCGAGGCCTTGGCACCGGCTTCCATGATGTCGTCGGGGAAGTTGCGCACGGTCACGCCATGCTCTTCCTGCAGGGTCTTCAGCGCGCGCGGGTCGTTGGCGTAGAAGTCCGCAGCTACCTGATCGTATTCCGCTTGGCTGACGTCACGGATGATCGCCTGCAGGTTCTCGGGCAGTTCCTGATACTTCTTCTTGTCGACGACAAGCTCGGTCGCCAGACCCGATTCCACGAAGGACGGCATGTAGTAGTTCTTGGCCACTTGATGGAAACCGAGCGCCAGATCGTTGTAGGGGCCGACGAATTCCGCAGCGTCGAGCGTGCCTGACTGAAGCGCTTGGAAGATCTCGCCCGCGGCCATGTTGGTCACGGTCGCGCCCAGTTTCTCCCACACGCGGCCACCGAGGCCCGGCGTCCGGAAGCGCACGCCTTTGACGTCGTCGAGGCTCTTCAGCTCATCGCGGAACCAGCCGCCGGTCTGCGTGCCGGTGTTGCCCGACAGGAAGCCCTGGACGCCGAACTGGTCATAGATCTCGTCCCAGATCTCCTGACCGCCCATGTAGCGCATCCATGCCGTCAGTTCCGGCGTGGTCATGCCGTAAGGAACGCCGGTGAAGAAGGACAGCGCGGGGGATTTGTTCTGCCAGTAGTAGGCGGCGCCGTGGCTCATCTCAGCGGTGCCGTCGATCACGGCGTCGAGCGATTGCAGCGGGGGCACCATCTCACCAGCCGAGAAGACCTGAATGGTCAGCTCGCCACCCGAGGCAGCGGTGATCCGGTCGGCCAGACGCTGCGCGCCGACACCCAGACCGGGGAAGTTCTTGGGCCATGTGGTAACCATGCGCCATGTGATGTTGCCCTGCGCAATAGCGGGCGCTGCAAGTGTCGTGGCGGCGGCACCTGCCCCCATCACACCTGCCTTGCGGATAAATGAACGACGATCCATGTTTTTCCTCCCAAACGGATATTTGCTTAGCCTCCCCCGACGTCGACGCGGAGGGCCATGCGCAGCAGATAATCGTCGCTTTTCGAAAATGTCCATGGCTTAGGCAAATTGAAATCTCACCTTCTGGACAATCCCGCCCCAAGCCGCATACGTAGTGCTACTTAAAGCAGCATTATTAATGGTCTTTTGCCTTGTTTTCGGCAGAAAGGCCAATAATGTGCGAGCTGCCAGGGAGGGCTCAGATCTTGATAAAATTCATCGACCAGATGAACGAATTCGTCGGGCGCATCGTGTCGGTCGTCGCCGTCATTTTCGCCGCAATCATCATCTATGACGTCTTCATGCGCTATGCGCTGAATGACCCGACCCGCTGGGCCTTTGACGTCACGAAACAACTTTATGGCTTCTATTTCGTGATGCTGGGCGGCTATGCGCTGCGCCATCAGGCCCATGTGCGGGTCGATCTGATCACCGAAACCCTCGGCCCCAACCTGCGCCGTTGGGTCGAAGCGGCGGGCTATGTGATCTTTTTCTTCCCCTTCGCGTGGATCTTCACCACCCGCTCTTATGAATTCGCCATGCGCTCCTATGCCCAAGGTGAGACGACATATGGCTCGGTCCAGCTGCCGGTCTATCCGCTGAAAATGGCCATGGCCCTCGCTGCCGGTCTTTTGCTGCTGCAAGGCGTGGCGGAATTCTTGAAACTCGTACTTAACCGTCAGGAACTGCCCCGTGACGCCTGAACTCATTGCACTCACCATGTTTGGCCTGCTTCTGCTGGGCCTTTTCATGGGCCACCCGCTGGCCTTCGTTCTGGGCGGCACCGCCGTTTTGGGCGCTGTCATCGCCGGCAAACCGATGGTGCTAGGCATCGTCATTAACCGGATTTTCGGCGATGTGCTAGACAACTTCACGCTGATCGCGATTCCGCTCTTTATCTTGATGGCAAGGTTCCTGTCCGATTCGGGCGTGACGGATAAGATGTTCGAATCACTGCGGCTTTTGATGTCCAACATCCGCGGCGGTCTGGCGCTCGCGGTGGTTTTCATCTCGATCCTGCTCGCCGCGACCACGGGTATCATCGGCGCCTCGATCACCGTGATGGGCGTGATGGCCCTGCGCCCGATGCTGCAATATGGCTATAGCCCCACGCTGACTACCGGGGTCATCGCCGCCTCGGGCTGTTTGGGCATTCTGATCCCGCCGTCGATCATGTTGATCCTCATGGCCTCTTATTCCCCCCTCTCGGTGGGAGAGCTTTTCGCGGGCGCCATGGTGCCGGGCGTGGTGCTGGGGCTGCTCTATGCGGTCTGGGTTTTCGTTGTCGCTGTGGTCCGACCCGACATGGCCCCCGCCGTTGAGCCGGATGAGAAAATCTCGAAACCCGCCCTCCTGCGCATGTTGCTGATCGAAGCCGTGCCGCCGCTGGTGCTGATACTCGGCATCTTGGGCTCTCTGCTCGCGGGCATCGCCACGGCGACGGAAGCTTCCGCCATCGGCGCGGCGCTGGCACTGGTGATCGTCATCATGCGCGGCAAGTTCAGCTGGGCATCCTTCTACGGCGCGATGCTGGAAACCGGGCGCACCTCGGCGATGATCCTGTTTATCGTCGTGGGCGCCACGGCCTTTACCGGCGTGTTCAACATCACCGGGGGTCTGCGCGCGACGCAGGAGATCATCCGCAACCTCGACATGGCGCCTTGGCTCTTGATCGCGATGATGATGTTCATCGTCTTCATCCTCGGGGCCTTCCTTGACTGGACCGGCATCGTGCTGCTGTCCTTCCCGATCTTCCTGCCGATCGTGCAGGAGATGGACGTGAGCCTGTTGTGGTTCGTCGTCCTGATGTCGGTGGTTCTGCAAACGTCCTTTTTGACCCCGCCCTTTGGATATGCGCTCTTCTACCTGCGCGCCATTGCCCCGCGTGAGGTCAAGACGTCGCATATCATCGTCGGCGTGCTGCCTTTCATCGGTCTGATCCTGATGATGTGCGTGGCCATCGCCCTGTTCCCGCAGCTTGTCACCTGGCTGCCGGAAACGCTCTATACAAAATAATCAACGGAGGAGAGAGATTATGAAATTGAAATCAACCCTTGCCGGTCTGGCACTCTGCGCGGGCGTTGCCACGCAGGCCGCGGCCCAAGACAGCTGGACCATGACCACCACATGGCCCACTTCGCTGGAACTGATCGAGATCGACAAGCATTTCGTCGATCTGGCCAACAAGCTGACCGGCGACGACCTGACCATCGAATTCTTCGAAGGCGGCTCCCTCGTGCCCGCGGGCGAAGTGTTCGGCGCGGTTGAATCCAACACCGTGCAGGCTGGTGCCGACTGGCCCGGTTACTGGGCGGGCCGCAACTCTGCCTTCTCGCCGCTGGCGACCACGGCGAGCCTGTTCAACGCGGTCGACTACGTCAACTGGATCGAGCAATGGGGCGGCAAAGAGCTTTATAACGAGATCTACGGCAAGTTCGGCATGGTCTATCTGCCCTACGGCGTGACCAACAACGAATCCGGCTTCCGCACCAACGAACAGATCGTCACGCTGGAGGACCTCAAGGGTAAGCGTTTGCGTCTGTCGGGTCTGGAGCAGGGCCGTCTGTTGGAAAAACTGGGCGGGTCGCAGGTCTCCATGGCCGGTGGCGAAATCTATCAGTCGCTTGAGCGCGGCGTGATCGATGGCGCGGAATTCTCGACCCCGAACGTCGACTTCTCGGGCGGTTTCCAGCAGGTCACCAAATACTGGGCGACACCGGGCTGGCACCAGTCGGCGTCGATCTTCGGTGTGATGATCAACAAAGGCGCATGGGACGCCCTGTCGGACGAGACCCGCGAAGCCCTTGAGATTGCGGCGCAGGCCAACCTTGTTTGGTCGCTGTCTTTCACCGAGAAGCGCGCGACCGAAGCCTACCAGCAGTTCCTCGACGCGGGCATCGAAATCAACCGCTACGATGACGAGACGCTGACCAAGGTTCAGGAGATGGCGAACGAGACCATCGAGGAGACCGCCTGCGAGAACCCCGATTCCGCCAAGGTTTACCTGAGCCAGCTGGAGTATCTGAACGACTACGCGAAATGGCGTGACGCTTCGGCGCCGTTCAACCTGGGCCGCACGCCGAATGGACCGGACATCGAGAAAATCCGCGCCTGCGCGGAATGATTTGAGCCGTTAGGTTTAAACGGAAAGGCCCGCCAAATGGCGGGCCTTTTTTGCGTTTGGGGAAGAAGATCGAGGTCAATCGCCTGCCCGCGGGTCAGCGATCAAACGCTAGACGCTGCCACTTTATCCCTCAGCCATGATGTGCTTTCGCGAGGTTGCACCCAGCCTCACCAAATCGCCTACCCGTCCGGGCGGCCAGACGATGGCCCGGCGCCTGCGGCTTGATTCCGGCCCCGGTGGCAAAATCACCCTACCCCTCAACCCGTTTCAAGAACTTCTGCAACCGCGCATCCTTCGGCGCGCCAAAGATCTCTGACGGCGCACCGCTCTCAACAATCTTCCCGCCGTCCATGAAGATCACCCGATCCGCGATCTCGCGCGCGAATTGCATCTCATGGGTCACGATCAGCATGGTCTGCTTGCGCTCCGCCACCGCGCGCATCAGGTCGAGCACCTCCCCCACCCATTCCGGATCGAGTGCCGAGGTCGGCTCATCGAACAACATCAGTTCCGCCCCGAGCGCCATGGCGCGACCGATGCCAACACGCTGTTGCTGCCCGCCAGACAACGCCGCCGGAAAACTGTCAGCCTTATCGGCCAAGCCGGTCTCGGCCAAAACCGCGAGCGCGCGTTCTTCGGCCTCGGCCTTGGGCCGTTTCTGCACCGTGACAAGCGCTTCCATGATGTTCTCTTTCGCCGTCTTATTGGCGAAAAGCGCGTAGTTCTGGAACACCATCGCCGTCCGACGCCGCAGCGCCAGAATATCCGCCTTGCGTGCCTTGGCGGCGTCGACGGTCACATCGCCGATGCGAATGACCCCCTCTTGCGGCACGTCGAGAAAATTGAGACAGCGCAACAGGGTCGACTTGCCGGTCCCGGAGGGGCCTATCACGACCACCCGCTCGCCCTCGGCAATCTGCAAATCAATGCCGTTCAGAACCGGCGCGCCGCCGAAATCTTTGGTCAGGCCAGTGATATCAATCATCGCACGAACGCCTTATTCAGATAGGTTTCAAGCCGCTTTTGCACTTGGCTCAGCGCTTCGACAATGACCCAATAGATCATGGCCACCACTAGATAGGCCTCGAAATAAAGGAAGCTCCCTGCGGCTTCTTTCTGCGCGGCGCCCATCATCTCGGTCACGCCGAGGGTAAAGGCGAGCGAGGTGCCTTTGATCATGTCGATGAAATAATTCACCAACGTCGGCGCGGCGATCCGGGCGGCCTGTGGCAGGATGATCCGCCACATCATCTGACCTTGGGTCATGCCGATGGACTGGGCGGCCTCCCATTGGCTGCGGTCCACCCCCATGATCGCGGCGCGGATGCTTTCGGCCATATAGGCGGCAAAATGCAGGGTCAGCCCCATGATGGCGGCAGTCACACCGCTGATATTGGTCAGGAACGACAGCACCTGCGGCAGACCGAAGTAAAAGAGGAACAGTTGCACCAGTAGCGGCGTGCCGCGGAAGAAGCTGATGAAAACGATCACGAACCAGTCGAGCACGGGCACTTTCACAACCCGTTCGACCGCCAAAAGCGAGGCGAGGATGAGTGCGAACACCATCCCCGCCACCGCCATGAACAAGGTCAGCGGTACGTAGCCCAATATGACGGGCACCAGCCCCAGCATGTAGTCAAGGTCTAGCGCCCGCATGGGTTACTCCGCTTTGGTGATGTCTGTGCCGAACCACTTGTCCGAGATTTCGGCCAGTGTACCGTCTTCGCGCAGGGATTCCAGCGCAGTGTCGACACGGTCACGCAGCGCGCGGCCTTCGTCGTTGTCTTGGAACGGCAGGGCATTGCGGATCTCAGAGAAGGGCTTGCCCGCCAGTTGCAGCGGCAGGGGGCTTTCCTGAATAAGCTGCGCCGAAGAAACCCGGTCCATCACAAAGGCATCGACCCGGCCAAGCGCGGTATCTTGGGCAATGTTGGACTCATAGGTCTTGATTTCGATCTCATCCGCGAAGGCGAGTTCGTTCAATAGCTGCTCGAAGTTCGACCCAAGGTTCACCGCAACGGTTTTGCCGCGCAGGTCTTCGACGCCGCCGATCTCTTCGTTGCCCTCTTTGGTCACGACCTGTGCACCGTCAAAGACATAAGGCGCGGTAAAGGCGAATTTTTCCTGACGCTCGGGCGTGATGGTGATCTGGTTGGCGATCGTGTCGATGCGGCCTGCGTCCAGCGCGCCGATCAGGCCGGAGAAGGCCATGGTCTCGAACTCGACCTCAAAACCCGCCTCTTCGCCGACGGCGTTCATGACATCGACTTCAAAACCCTGAAGCACGTCTTGCTTCACGAAGGTGAAGGGGAAATAGCCGCCCGACATGCCGACGCGGAGCGTGTCATTGTCTTGGGCAAAGGCTGCGGTGCCGGTGACCGCGGCGAGCGCGGTGGCGGTAACGATCTGTTTCAGCATTGAATTTACTCCTCTAACGCTTGCGCTTCAGATGTCACTGGGTGCCGCCCGCTTCAACACCGTCGCTGAAACAGGAACGTTTGACGGGCAGGATCGGTTCAGATGGAATAACGGGTTTAGGAGAGCGCCCCGTCGGGAATACCCTCCCAGTCACAGTGTATGTGACGGAACAATATTCTGCGAATTTGAAGCAGATTCCTCACATGCGGAACAGATATGCGCAATTGGCATAGCTTTATCCGTCAAAACGCCTCGATATCCAACCCTTCGGCAGCCCAAGCGGCGAGCTTACGGTCGACGGTTTTGCGCGACACGCCCAAGCGGCGCGCGGCCTCGGCCCGGTTGCCGTTCGACAGATCAAGGATGTGCAGCATATGGCGCTGCGTGACCAGTTCGAGGTCTTCGATCGCCCGCGGGCCATCGACCGCGCCATGGCCCGCAAAGGCTTCGGGCAGGCTGCCGAGGATCACCGAGCGTTCGATCAGGTTGCGCAATTCGCGCACATTCCCCGGCCAGTCGTAACGGCGCAATTTCAGCAAAGTCTCCGCATCCAAACGCAGCGCGGGCATGCCGAGCGCGGTCGAAAACTGCTGCATGAACATCGCCGCCAGTTCGACGATATCCTCAGACCGGTCCTTGAGCGGCGGCATCGCGACTTCGACCACATTCATGCGGTGATAGAGGTCGGCGCGGAAACGCCCCTCTTCCACCGCCTTGGGCAGGTCGGCGTTGGTGGCGAACAGGAACCGCAGGTTCAGCGGGATCTCCCGCTCCGCCCCCTCGGGCCGGATGCGCTGGTCTTCCAACACCCGCAAAAGCGCCGCCTGTAGCTGTTCCGGCATCTGCACAACTTCGTCCAGAAACAACGTGCCGCCGTCGGCCAGGAGGAACAGCCCCGGTTGCAGGGTCTCGTTCCCCTCCACCGCGCCAAAGAGTTCGGGCACGATCCGGTCTGGCGTGATGGCGGCACAGTTCACCGCGACGAAGGGATTATCGGCGCGGTCAGACATTTGGTGCAACTGCCGCGCGGCCAACTCCTTGCCCGTGCCGCTGGGACCGGTGAAGAGCACCGGCGTCGGCACCGGGGCAAGACGGTTGAGCATGCCGCGCACTTTCGACAGCGCCTCGGATTTACCGAGCATCTGCACCGCGGCACCACCCTGCAACTCGCGCCTGAGCAGGGTGTTGTCGCGGCGCAGGTTCTTGCGGTCCAATGTGCGCGACACCGCGCCGAGGATTTGGTTCGCCCGGAAAGGTTTCAGCACGAAATCACTGACGCCTGCCCGCAGCGCGGCAATGGCAGTTTCAAGATCTGCATAGGCCGTGATCAGGACCGTGTCGGCGTAGAACCCCTTGCGGCGCTGTTCGACGACCCATTCCAGACCGGTCTTGCCGGGCATGACATTGTCCAGCACGACCACATCGAAATGCGCCTCGTCCAAGAGCTTGGTGGCCTCCGCAGGAGAAGCCGCTTGGGCCACGCGTTTGACGCGCGGCTCCAATATCTTGGTGAGGAAATGGCGCATCCCCGGTTCATCGTCGATCACAAGGATCGACGCGCCTTCGAGCGTGCCGCCGTATTCATCGCCTGCCGCCATGATATGCCTCTTTGGTGTCAGTCCAGCCGGACGTTTTCACCAGAATAGACCTCGGCGGAGGAAAAGCCTATCTCATGCAGCCCGAAATAGGCCACGACGCCGATCACCGCGACGCCCAGAAACCCTGCCAACATGGCTTTCATCGCGCGACTCCTTTGATTTGAACGCCGCCGCCCGTCATTCTGCGGGGGTCCGTTTGTCTTGTTTGACCTCATCGAGCCAAAGCGAGTGGTGTTGTTCGGCCCACCGCTCATCCACCTCGCCATTGCCCATGGCGTCAAAGGCGCCCTCCATACCGAGTGTCCCGATATAGATGTGGCCCAAGATCACGGCCATCATCAAAAAGCCGATGATCGCGTGCCACAACTGGGCATATTGCATTTCGGCATGTGGGGTCAGATCGCCCTGAAGCGGACCAAAGCCTGCGGCCTCGGCCATGCCGATGTCGTTGATGATGTTGAACGTATGACCGAAAAGCTGGATCTCGAAGGGAAAGAGCAGCGACAGCCCCGAGAGCGAGACCGAGAAGCCCAGCAGGATCACGGCCCAAAAGACGATCTTTTGGCCGAAATTAAACTTCTTGGCGGGCGGGTGTTTGTCACCGATGAAACCGCCGCCCTGTTTGACCCAGACCCAATCGGTCTTGTTCGGGATATTGTGCCAAATCCACATGACGAAGACCATGACAAGCGCGATCATAAAGGCCCATGAAACGTTGTTGTGGATGAACTTCGAGCCGGTCAACAGGGTCGAGTTGAACTCATGCCCCAGCAGAGGGATGACGACCTTGCGGCCAAAGAGCGTGGCCAAGCCCGTCAGCGCGAGCAGGATGAAAGACCCCGCCAGCATCCAATGCGCAAAACGCTCAATGGCTTTGAAGCGGGTGACGGTGCGCCCGACCTTGCCGCCCTCGATGCGGATCCGGCCCCGCAAAAGGTAAAAGAGCAGCAGAACGGCCAGCGTCCCGGCGAGCAGCCAAGCGCCATAGGTCGCCAGTGGGCCTTCGCGGAATTGCTGCCACCACATCCCGTTGTCTTGAACAAGGACGCGGCCCGTCTTGTTCATCGTACTCACGCGCACGGGCAATTCGTTATAGCGGATGCCGCGCCAAAGGTCGGGGTCGGAGCGTCCGCCGAGCGGGCCAAGGCTTGGCACCGTGGCCGCATCGCCGCCCAGATTGTTGCGCCTGAACCCATCGTCGATCTCTGCGCCGTTCTGACGCCGTTCGATATCGGCCAAGTTCTGCGCGCCGCCGGTGCTGGCGCGGTCGATGGCCGAGGGGGTCGCGTTCTCGGGCAGGCGCACGTCCTGCGCCGTGACGCTGACCGGCAGCGCGGCCAAGGCGAGAATGAAAAGAGCCATCAGGTGGCGCAGCATGGGAAATCCCCCGGCTAGACAGATATGGAGAAAAGGGACGGCCCGATCAGGCCGCCCCCGAAAGCCGTTACTGGCCCTTTTGCTCGTAAGCCGTGCCCCAGCCCCAAGCGCCGGAGCCGAAGCCGCGTGCGACCACGCGCTCGCGGTAGATGTCCGAGACCATGTCCCCGTCACCGGCCAGCAGCGCCTTGGTCGAGCACATCTCGGCGCAGATCGGCAGTTTGCCTTCCGCGATCCGGTTGCGACCGTACTTCTGGAACTCGGCTTGGGAGTGGTTCTCTTCGGGGCCGCCGGCGCAGAAGGTACATTTGTCCATCTTGCCACGGCTGCCGAAGTTGCCGGCCTGCGGATACTGCGGCGCGCCGAAGGGGCAGGCGTAGAAGCAGTAGCCGCAGCCGATGCAGAGGTCTTTGGAGTGCAGCACGATGCCGTCGTCGGTCTGGTAGAAACAATCCACCGGGCAGACCGCCATGCAGGGCGCGTCCGAACAGTGCATGCAGGCGACCGAAATCGAGCGTTCGCCCGGCTGGCCGTCCTGAATGGTCACCACGCGGCGGCGGTTGATGCCCCAAGGCACCTCGTGTTCGTTCTTACAAGCCGTGACACATGCGTTGCATTCAATGCAGCGCTCGGCATCGCAGAGAAACTTTGCTCTTGCCATTCTCTTGTCTCCTTACGCTGGCATGATCTTGCAGAGAGTCGCTTTGGTCTCCTGCATTTGTGTGACTGAATCGTAGCCGTAGGTCTGCACGGTGTTGGTGCTTTCGCCCAGCACGATCGGGTCGGCCCCGTCGGGGTATTTGTCCCGCAGGCTGACGCCGCCCATGTGCCCGCCGAAGTGGAAGGGCATGAAGGCCACGCCCTCGCCCACTCGTTCGGTGACCAAGGCCATCACCTTGATCTTGCCGCCCTCCGGGCCTTCGACCCAGACATCGGACCCGTCGCGGACACCGAGGTTGTTGGCGTCACGGGTGTTGATCTCGATGAACATGTTCTGTTGCAGCTCGGCCAGCCATGGGTTCGACCGGGTCTCATCCCCGCCGCCCTCATATTCGACCAGACGGCCGGAGGTGAGGATGATCGGGAATTCCTGCGAGAAGTCGTTCTTTTGGATCGACGCATAGAGCGTCGGCACCCGCCAGAAGGTCTTGTCGTCATAGGTCGGATAATCCGCCACCAGATCACGCCGGTTGGAATAAAGCGGCTCGCGGTGTTTCGGCACCGGATCGGGGAAGGTCCAGACCACGCAGCGCGCCTTGGCGTTGCCGAAGGGGGCACAGCCGTGTTTGATCGCCACCCGCTGGATGCCGCCCGACAGGTCGGTCTTCCAGTTGATGCCGCCGACTTGGGCCACATAATCGGAATCGATCTCACCCTGCTGCGAGGTTTCGCCGACTTCTGCTTGCCCGTCATCCGCGTTTTGTGGCGCTTCGTAGCCGGCGACCGCTTCGATGATGCGGCGCTCATCCGCTGTCAGGTCACCGTCCCAACCCAGATCCATCAGCATCTGCATGGTGAATTCGGGATAGCCATCCTTGATCTCGGACCCTTTGGAATAGACGCCCTCGGCCAGAAGGTTCTCACCATCACGTTCCACGCCGAAACGGGCGCGGAAGGTCAGACCGCCATCTGCCACCGGCAGCGACATGTCATAAAGGTTCGCCGTGCCCGGGTGCTTCATTTCGGGCGTGCCCCAGCAGGGCCATGGCATACCGTAGTAATCACCATCTGCCGGGCCCCCAACGGCGCGCAGGGTGGTTTTGTCGAAAGTATGCTGGTTCTGCATGTGCATCTTCATCCGCTCGGGCGACTGCCCGGTGTAGCCGATGGTCCACATGCCCTTGTTGAACTCGCGCGTCAGGTCTTCGATGAGCGGCTCTTCACCATTCACCTCGATGTTGCGGAACATGCGATCTTCAAAGCCGAACTTCTTGGCGAACTTATAGAGGATCGTGTGGTCGGGCAGGCTCTCAAACAGGGGCTCCACGACCTTTTCGCGCCACTGGAGCGAGCGGTTCGATGCTGTGACCGAGCCAGAGGTTTCAAACTGCGTACATGCCGGAAGCAGATAGGTGTCTTCGGTCCGGTCATGCAGAACGGCGGAAACGGTGGGGTATGGGTCGACCACAACCAAGAGGTCGAGTTTCTCCATCGCCGTCTTCATCTCGCCCTGACGGGTTTGCGAGTTCGGCGCGTGGCCCCAGAGCACCATCGCTTTGGTGTTGTCGGGCTGTTCGAGGTTCTCACGATCCTCAAGCACGCCGTCGATCCAACGCGACACCGGGATGCCGGTGAGGTTGATCATGCGCTGCTCTTCGCCTGCGCCATCGGTCCAAGCGGCGAAACGGCTCTGGATCCATTCAAGATCCTCACCCCAAACGCGCGCCCAATGCGCCCAAGAGCCATCGGACAGACCGTAGTAGCCCGGCAGCGTATCGGCCAGAACGCCAAGGTCGGTGGCACCCTGCACGTTGTCGTGGCCGCGGAAGATGTTGGTGCCGCCGCCCGCAGTGCCCATGTTGCCAAGGGCCAGCTGCAGGATGCAGTAGGCGCGGGTGTTGTTGTTGCCGTTGGTGTGCTGCGTGCCGCCCATGCACCAGATCACGGTGCCGGGACGGTGGTTGGCCAGCGTGCGCGCGACGCGCTCAAGCTGGGAGCCCGGCACGCCGGTGACGCGCTCGACCTCATCGGGCGTCCAGTTGGCGACTTCCTTGCGGATCTCATCCATGCCCCAAACGCGGGTACGGATGAATTCCTCATCCTCCCAGCCGTTCTCGAAGATGTGGTAGAGGATGCCCCAGACCAGCGCCACGTCCGAACCGGGACGCATGCGCACATATTCGTCGGCATGGGCGGCGGTGCGGGTGAAACGCGGGTCGCAGACGATGAGCGGCGCGTTGTTTTCTTCCTTCGCCTTCAGCACGTGCTGGAGCGAGACCGGGTGCGCCTCGGCTGGGTTGCCGCCGATGATGAAGATCGCACGCGACTTGTGGATGTCGTTGTAGCTGTTGGTCATGGCGCCGTAGCCCCACGTGTTCGCCACGCCCGCCACGGTGGTGGAGTGGCAAATCCGCGCCTGGTGGTCGACGTTGTTGGTGCCCCAGTAGGCCGCGAACTTGCGGAACAGATAGGCCTGTTCGTTAGAGTGTTTCGCCGAACCGAGCCAGTAGACAGAATCCGGGCCAGAGGTGTCACGGATCGACAGCATCTTGTCGCCGATCTCATTGATCGCCTGATCCCAAGAGATCCGCTGCCATTCGCCACCGACCTTCTTCATCGGGTACTTCAGGCGGCGTTCGCCATGGGCGTGCTCACGGACCGAGGCGCCCTTGGCGCAATGCGCGCCGAGGTTGAAGGGGCTGTCCCAACCGGGTTCCTGACCCAGCCAAACACCGTCCGACACTTCGGCGATGACGGTACAACCGACCGAGCAATGGGTGCAGACGGATTTCTTGACTTCCATCTTGCCGCTGACGGCGGCGGTGGCGGCGCTGGCCTGTTGCACGCTGCCCGCGGTGCCCGCGATTGCGGCAAGCCCACCGATGGCAAGTCCCGAGCCGCGCAGGAACGCGCGCCGGTCAATACCGCTGCGCGCCACATCGGACATGATGCCTGTCCGCTGCGCAGACCGCGCGACCCCATTGGTCTTTTTCCTCAACATATCTTCACTCCCTATGCGCGGGCTGGCCCCGCCTGAGGTGGCTATTGAACGGCGGGCGTTGTCGCCCTGCCAATTTTCGGGGCCGCGCCCCGGTTATCTGGTCAGAACCGCGCAGCGGCGTAATAGGCGCGCGTGTGTTCGGTGTCTTGGATACGGTCCGACGACAGGTCGGGCGCCTTGGCCGCTTCGGCCTCGGTCCCGGTGGTGGCCACGGCGACGGCGGCCAAAGGCGCGGCGCTGCCCGCGAATTTCAGGAAGTCGCGCCGATCCTTGCGAACGGCTGTGTCGGTGGTTCCCTCTGGCTTGCGTGTCATCTTCTCTCTCCTGTTACGTCTCTTGTTCAGGGGCGCGCGGCCCCGCCTGTCTCATCCCGCTTGGTCTAGTCGTCTTTGCTCAGCCGGAAGGCTTCGGCCTCAATCTGCATGAAGGCGCGGCCGATCTTGCCCACCGGGGCGTAGAAGACCGAGTTTTTCGCGCCTTCGAGGTCGGCAAAGAAATGCCCGGCCCAAGGGGCGATATGCCGGTTAAAGAATGTCTTTTGCTGTGCCACCGTGGCGGGGGCCGAGAAACGGCCTGCGATCATCGCGCCCATCATCTCCATCAATGAGGCGATGTTGTCTTCGGGCTCGAACACATTCGACGCCCGCTCCAAGCCGCGTGCGACCATGTCTTGGCGCAGTGCGGCCAGCGGCTTTTCGTTGAGAAAGCCAGTGAGGTAGAAGCTGGCATAGGGCAACAGTTCGCCCCGGCCCAAACCGATAAAAAGTCGGTTAAACTCGCTCTCGGCCCCCGCGGGTTTGGTCTTGCCCGCCAGTTTGGAGAGCGCTTTGAACCCCTGCCCCAATTCGCTGTCGTCGCCCGACAGGGCGGCACATTGATCCAGCAGGATCTGATCCGGCGGGCCGGAAAGGATAAGCCCCATGAAGTTGTAGAGGTCCGCGCGCAGGCGGTCTTCTTCGGGCAGGGGCGTCGCGGCCAATTGGGTCATGCGCTGCTACCTTCCATGTCCTGTGCCAGATCGCTGGCGAAGTGAAACCGCATGCGGCGGTGGGTCGGCGCAGGCTGCGCCTCGGCGTCTTCTTCGGGGGTCACCGTCTGCGCCTCGTAAGGCGCGTCTTGAGCCAGAGCCGTTTCGGTGCGCCGCGGGCCCGGCACGACGACATCATGGGTCGGCGCCAGCGCGGGCGCTTCTGCCTCAACAGCCTTTTCCGGCGCGTCAGCTTCGGCGGTCAGCACCTCTTCGACCTTAGCGACCATGCCCCGGCCCACTTTGTAGATCGTGTTGACCGGCTTTCCAGCGGTGGCTGCCGCTGTGTAATCGTCGTCATAGTCGTTCAACCCGTCGAGGCAGGCGAGCACCGGATTGGTTTTCCAAAAGCTGCGCAGCGCGCGGGTCTTGAGCCGTTGCGGCAGTTGCGCCTTGAGAAAGGCGCGCAGCTGTTCGCCGCTCACCAGATCCTCAGGCGCGGGCAGGTCGAACTCGGCCAAGAGATCATCATCGCTGCGCTCGGCCAGCGCGGCCTCTTCGGCGGCGGCTGCGCGGGCTTCGTGAAGCCGCGCTTCTGCCTCCGCCTCGGCGGCGACGGCGGCGCGGCGCTTTTGCCAGAAACCGCTCATGCCAGACGCTTTCGTTTCAACGCGGGCGAGGCGTAGATGTCAGCGGGCTTTTCGATGCGCGGGTCGCCGATACCGTCTTGCTTTCGATCGGTGCGCAGACGATCCCGGCGGCGTTTGACGAAGGCTTCCTCTTGATGGAACTCTTCGACGAATTCCTGCACCCATGCGATCAGCCCCGGCGTCATCGCGACCTTTTCCACGACCTCTTCGGCGCTGTCGCAATAGTCCTGCGCCTCATAGGGCGAAGCGGTAACCAGCGCGAGTTTGAAGGGACGGTCTGTCGCGCCGGGAATGGGGCGCATGACGACATAGACACATGGCACATCCGCGCCCAGCCCGTGCACATAGGCCTCGGTCTCGGCCCCGTGCAGTTCAAGCTTGAGGGTCGCGGCGTGGTATTCGACGATCTCACCTTCGCGGCGCAGCTCACGCCAATCCGCCTCCCCGGCACCGGGCAGCACGGCGGTCGCTTTCCAGCTCCACTTGGCCCAACGGGTCACCCCCGGCGCGCGCCGCAGCACAATGCCCAAGGGCATCGTCCGATACATTGTCGGGTTGTGAATCAAGTCGCTCCTCCGTTTCGAAGACCTTCGCCGGAAAGCCCGGTCCGGGGGAAGCGCTAATCCGCGCCGAGGCCCGAAAAACCCGGCTTTCGAGACAAGATGGCCCGCCGGTTCTGCCCGTCAATGGCGCCTCGGCCTATTTGTCTAACTTGAGTATTTTGATCGGAAAACCGGCAAATCGCCGATATCGAATCACCCGGGCGGCAAGGAGCCGCGCCGCCCCGCCGATCGCCCCTGTCGCGACGCGGTCGCGCGGCGAATTCCGGTTGTAGGAGGTGGCAAATCCCGTCTAGCTTGGGGCCTCAGCCGTCGCCGGAGAGGCCGCGGATTGACGTGCGAAACAAGGGAAAATTCATGGCCAAGACATTGATAACATGCGATTGCGCAGGGTCGCAGCGTATCGATTCCGATGCATTGGCCGAACGTACAGGTTTGGCGGTCACCCCCCCCTGTTCGGCCCTCTGCACCACCCAGATCGACCGTGCGGCCAATGCGCTCACCGCCGGGGATGCCATTTTATGCTGCACCCAAGAGGAGCGGGTCTTTACCGAATTGGCGGAGGAATTGGGCCTGCCGCCTGCCCCCCTTCTGGACCTGCGCGACCGGGCCGGATGGTCCGATGACCCCCGGGGCAAACTACCCAAAATGTCCGCCCTCGCGACGGAAGCGCTGTTGGACGTTCCGGCTGAAAAAACCATCGACGTCGCCTCCGAAGGGCTTTGTCTGATCGTCGGGCGCGGTCCGGCGGCTCTGGAAGCGGCGGCGCAGCTGAAGGACCACCTCAGCGTCACGCTGTTGATAGACGACGCGGTGACCGAGGCCGAGGACAACCTGCCCGAGGTCCGCGATTTCGACCTGATCTCCGGCAAGCTGCGTCGCGCCAAGGGCGCACTTGGTCAGTTCGAGGTGGTGATCGACGCGCTCCGGCAGGTCGACCCGCGCGGCCGTGGCCCGCTGACCTGGACCGCGCCGCGCGACGGCGCGCGCAGCCAATGCGACATCATCCTCGACCTGCGCGGCGAGACGCCGCTCTTCCCCGCGCACGAAAAACGCGAAGGCTACCTGCGCGCCGATCCGGGCCATCCGGCGGGCGTGGCCGCCGCCATTCTGGCGGCCTCGCATCTCACCGGCACCTTCGAGCAGCCGCTCTATGTCCGCACCGAGCCGCTGCTCTGCGCCCATTCCCGCGCCGGGCAGACCGGCTGCACCGCCTGCCTCGATCTCTGCCCCACCGGCGCGATCACCCCCAACGGCGATCACATCACCGTCGATCCGATGATCTGCGCGGGCTGCGGCGCCTGTTCATCGGCCTGCCCCTCGGGCGCGATCAGCTATGATGCGCCGCCGGTGGATTTCACCATGCGCCGGGTCCAGACGCTGGCGCGCGCCTATCTCGAAGCGGGCGGCGAAGCACCGCGCCTGCTAGTCCACGATGCCCACGGCGCCGAGATGATCCGCCTCGCCGCGCGCCACGGCCGCGGGCTGCCGGCGGACGTGGTGCCGATGGAACTCGACGCCCTCGCCGCCTTCGGTCATGCCGAGGCGCTGGCCGCGCTGGCTGCCGGTTTCGCCCATGTCTCCCTGCTCCTCGGCCCCAAGGCCGACCGCGACGCCATCGAGACCCAGACCGCGCTGGCCCGCGCCATCGCGGGCGAGGCGCGCATGTCCCTGATCGACACGCCCGACCCCGATGCGCTGACCGATATCCTCTACGATGGCGCGGCCCCTGCCCCCGTCGCCCAGCCCGTGCGCCCCATGGGCAGCCGCCGCCAGATCGCCCGCCAATCCGCGCGCGCGCTGAACCCCGAGGCGGAGGTGCTGGACCTGCCCGCCGGTGCCCCCTACGGCGCGGTGCTGGTGGACAAGAACGCTTGCACGCTCTGCCTCTCCTGCGTCTCGCTCTGCCCCTCGGGGGCGCTTGGCGACAACCCGGACCTGCCGCAGCTGCGCTTTCAGGAGGACGCTTGCCTGCAATGCGGCCTCTGCGCCAATGTCTGCCCCGAGGATGCCATCACCCTCGCGCCGCGGCTCGACCTGACCGAGACGGCGCTGAGCCAGCGTGTGCTGAACGAGGAAGAACCCTTTGCCTGCGTGGAATGCGGCAGCCTCTTCGGCGTGAAATCCACCGTCGAGCGGATCACCGACAAGCTGCGCAGCCATTCCATGTTCGCCGACGAGGCCAAGCTGCGGATGATCCAGATGTGCGATGATTGCCGCATCAATGCGCAGTATCACAGCACGAACAACCCGATGACGGGCGGCGAACGTCCCCGGCCCCGCACCACCGACGATTACCTCTCCAAACGGCGCGACCACTAGGCCGCCCCCAAGCACAGGAGCCACCCCATGAGCGAAGACTTCAACATGTCGATGCGCAAGTTTCTCAAGCAGGTCGGCGTGACCTCGCAGCAGGCCATCGAGAAAGCCATGCGCGAACACGACACCGCCGGCAAAAATTTCCCGGTTCAGGCCGTGATCTCGATCCCGGAACTCGGTCTTGAACACACCATCGACGGCACCATCGCCGGCGCGGACAAGGGCGAGGCATAAGCGACGTGACTGCCAGCAGGGAAGCGGTCCTGACCGCCTTGAAGACCGTGACCGATCCGGCCACGGGCACCGATATCGTGGCCAGCGGCGTGATGCGCGCGCTGAACGTGGACGCCGAAGGCGCGGTGCGTTTCGTGATGGAAATTCCGCCCGCGCAAGCCAAGGCCTATGAGGAGGCCAAGGCGCAGGCTGAAGCCGCGCTGACACAGGTCGAGGGGGTCTCGAAAGTCTCCATCGTGCTGACCGGCCACAGCGAGAAGGCCCCGCCCCCCGACCTCAAGCCGCAGCGCAAAGCGAAGCCTTCGGGCCCGCAGAAGATCCCCGGTGTGGAGCGGATCATCGCCGTGGCCTCGGGCAAGGGCGGCGTGGGCAAATCCACGGTTTCGGCGAACCTCGCCTGCGCGCTGGCGGCTCAAGGCCGCCGCGTGGGGCTCCTGGATGCCGATGTCTACGGCCCCAGCCAACCGCGCATGCTCGGGGTTTCGGGCAGGCCCGCCTCGCCCGATGGCAAGACCATCCTGCCGATGCGCAACCACGGCGTCACCATGATGTCGATTGGGCTCATGACCAACGAGGATCAGGCCGTGGTCTGGCGCGGGCCGATGCTGATGGGCGCGCTGCAGCAGATGATGACGCAGGTGCAATGGGGCGCGCTCGACGTGCTGATCGTGGACCTGCCGCCGGGCACCGGTGACGTGCAGATGACGCTGGCGCAAAAGGCGCAAGTCGACGGCGCGGTGATCGTCTCTACCCCGCAGGACGTGGCCCTGATCGACGCCCGCAAGGGCATCGACATGTTCAACCAACTCAAGGTGCCGATCCTCGGCATGATCGAGAACATGTCGACCCATGTCTGCTCCAACTGCGGTCACGAAGAGCATGTCTTCGGCCACGGCGGTGTCGCCTCGGAGGCCGAGAAATGGGGCGTGCCGCTCTTGGCCGAAGTGCCGCTCGACCTGCAGATCCGTCTTGCCTCCGACGGCGGCGCGCCGATCACCGTGAGCCAGCCCGACAGCAAGCAGGCCGCGGCTTTCCACGTCATCGCCAAGACATTGGTCGACAGCGGCGCGGCATGAGCGAGACCCTGTCCTTTCCCCCGTTGATGTCGGGCGAGGCGGTGACGGGCGATGCCCTCGCCGCCGCCTGCGCCCGCGCGGCCGAGGGCTGCGACGCGGGGCTGATTTGCTACCGCTTGGGCGAGACGGAGATCGAGGCCGCGCTGGTCTTCGCCCCCGAGGTGCCGCTGGCGCGCGCCGTGACGATGCTGCCGCTCTGCGGCGTCGGATTTCAAAACGCCCTCGGCGCGCTGTCGCCGCCCGAGGTGGCGGTTCAGCTGGACTGGGACGGCGGCATTCGCCTCAACGGCGCTTCCTGTGGCCGTTTTCGCATGGTAGCATCCACGAGTGACGCTCAGGCGGTGCCCGACTGGCTCGTCGTGGGCTTCACCCTGCCGCTCTACCCTGAAGACGATCCCGAGATGACCCGGACCGGCCTCACCCCCGACCAAACCGCGCTCTATGCCGAAGGCTGCGCCGAGATCCAGCCCCCTGCCCTCGTGGAATCCTGGGCGCGGCACAGCTTGCATTGGATCAACCGCTGGGAGGACCTCGGCCCGAAATCGCTGCACGGTGAATGGCGCGGGTTGGTCTTCGACCTCGACACACAGGTGACCGTACAGGGCCAAAGCGGTACATTCATCGGTGTCGACGAGGATTTCGGCATGTTACTGCGGGACAAAGAGACCACCCGTCTCATCCCGCTCACCACCCTATTGGAGCCCGCCCCATGACCCTCAAACTCGCCCGCGCGATCCATTTCGACGAAAGCGACCGCAACGTCTTCGCCTCCCCCGCCCGCACCGGCGAATGGTGCATCTCGGGCGGGTTCGAGTTCTCGGACTGGACCGAGGGTGATCTTACCGGCAAGGCACGCCAAGCCTTCGCCAACGGCTGGCTGGGGCTGGAAACCTTTGGCCGCGTCACCTTCGTCGCTGTCACCCAGATCGAAGAGGCCGAGGTCGAAGCACTCACGGCCCTGCTGGCGCAGCATTTCGTGACATACTACGGCGCGCCCTCGGTCGATGCGGCACGCCCCGTGGCGAAGGAGGAACTGGCGCAGATGGTCGATCTCTGCGCCGATCACGCGCCCAATTGCCTGCTCACAGTGGCGCGCGAGCTGACCGAGGCGGGCGTGCGCGAAAGCTTTCGCATGATCCAGCCGCAGGACGCAGGCCTCGAGCAATTCGCCATCCACGGCGACTTGCCCGAATGAACCACCCGCGCCCCGGCAGGCGCGGATGGTCTCTAACAAAGGCTATTCAGTCTCTGCCGCGTTGAAGACAAAGAGCGTCTCACCGTTGATCTTGTAGTCATTGATCAAGGTTTTCGCGCGGTCTGATGTCAGCCAATCCTCCAACTTCAAGGCCAGTTCGTTTTTCACATGCCCATGCATTTCGGGATTCACCGGCAGATAGGCATATTGGTTAAACAGAACCGGATCGCCCGCGTAGAGCAGCGCCAGATCGCCTTTGTTTCCGAAGTTCAGCCAGCTCGCGCGGTCCGACATGACATAGGCGGGCATCCCCGACGCGGTGTTCAGCGCGGCGCCCATGCCCGCACCGACAGCATTGTACCAATCCCCGAATGCCGCCGGGTCAAGGCCCGCTTCGGCCCAGAGGGACAGTTCCTTCTTATGCGTACCGCTGTCGTCCCCGCGGCTCACGAAGGCAGTCTCCGCCTCGGCGATTGCGCCCAAGGCGGCCGTGGCCGCCTCCGACCCTTCGATGCCCGCCGGATCGTCTTTCGGCCCGATGAAAACGAAATCGTTATACATGATCTCGGTCCGGTGGCTGCCAAAGCCGCCTTCGACAAAGGCTTCTTCCGCCTTGCGCGAATGGACGAGGATCGCATCTACGTCGCCCGCCTCACCTAGTTTGATCGCCTGCCCGGTGCCGACGACCAGCAGTTGAACGTCCAGATCAAGGTCCGCCGCGATCTCGGGCAAGAGCACGTCCGCAAGGCCCGAGTTGTTGAACGAGGTGGTCACCGCCATCTTCATCACATCCGCGGCCTGCGCGGCACTGCTCATCGCCAGCGCGGAAATTGCGCCGATCATCCAATGTTTCATTCTACGATATCTCCTCTTAGAAATGCCTGAGCCTCTGCGGTCTCAGGTTGGTTGAAAAACACATTTGCGGGACCGGCCTCATGCAGACGGCCCCCCAGCAGAAACAAAACGTCATCGGCCAAACGGCGGGCTTGGCCAAGGTCATGTGTCGATAGGATCAGCCGCGTGCCGGTCGATTTCGCCGATTGCAAAATCGCCTCGATCTCTCGCGTCGCGCGCCCGTCCAATGCGGCACAGGGCTCATCCAGAAACAGCAATCTGGGTTTGCAGATCAGTGCACGGGCAAGGGCCAGCTTTTGCTGCTCACCGCCCGAGAGCACCGGGGCCGCGCGGCCCAAAAGCGGCTCTAACCCGACGCGGTTGGCCCATTCCTCGGCTTCTTTTCGCGCGTGGGCCTTTGACACGCCGCGCAGACGCAAGGGGTAGATGAGGTTCTCAAGCACCGTACGTCGCAGCATGACCGGGCGCTGAAAGACAAATGCTTGGTGATGCCGCGCCTCCTCGGTCGAGCAAGCCCACTCGATCTCTCCAGCCGAGAGCCGTGCGGTGCCGTGCAGCAGTTGCAACAGCGTGGTCTTCCCCGCGCCGTTCGGCCCCATCACAACCGTAGCGCCCTGCCCGTCCAGCGTCAGATCGATCGGCCCCACCAGCCGCTGCCCACGCCTGCGGCTTTCGATCGCTTTGGCCTGCATCGGGAAAAGCTGCGTCACCACCGGCCCTCCCGCTCCGTCCGGCCCAGCCAATGGATGGCGAGGTTCACCGCCACCGCAAGCCCAATCAGCACAAACCCGAGGGCGAGCGCCAAGGCGAACTCCCCCTTGCCAGTTTCAAGCGCGATGGCCGTGGTCAGCACGCGCGTCGCATGGTCGATGTTGCCGCCGACGATCATGATCGCTCCGACCTCGCCAATCGCGCGGCCAAACCCCGCTAGTGCTGCAGTCAGCAACGCGCGGCGAGAGTCCCAGAGGAGGGTCCGTATCTTCTGGCCCTGCGTAACATTCATCGAAATCAGAAGGTCATGATATTCCTGCCAAAGCTCACGGATCGACTGATGCGCGATGGAAGCGATCAGCGGCACGATAATGATCACCTGCGCGATGATCATCGCCGGGGGGGTGAAGAGCAGTCCGAACACCCCAAGCGGCCCGGAACGGGAGAGAACCACATAGACGATCAGCCCCACCACGACCGGCGGCAGCCCCATGAGCGCGTTCAATATGGCAATGACCAACCGCCTTGCGCGGAACCGTTTGACGGCGACCAAAGCGGCGAGGGGCAGTGCGATCAGGCAGGCGACAGCCAAAGCAGAGAGGGTGACACGAAGAGACCGGCCGGCGATCTCCACCAGCTCGGCATCGAAGGTAAAGACAAGCCAAAAGGCCTGCGTCATACCGCTCCAAATATCGACCATCTCGCGGAGGCCTCCCCCGAATAGGAGCCCGCGGCCCCATCGCCCGCGCAGAGTGTCAGGACTATCCTTCGGGCGCCAGAGTCTATGGGCGTGAAATTACCTAGGAAGACAGGCTGGCTTTGATTTTACCTCGCTCAGAAGGACAGAAGGTCAAGTTGACCCACCTGTGATTCCCGCGAAAGGAAGGATGTGGCTCTAACAAGGGGGAGCGGACGCGCGCGTGGGGTTAACTCGTGGTTGGCGAGGGCCTTTTGCCGCAAGGATAGTTTTATTCTTTATCTACAATCACTTCTGTCGAGTGGGACATTCTATCTTTGCGTTTGGCCAGATAATTAATGCCGCCTTACCCTCTCCTTCCGCAAGAATCTATTGCAAGCTTCGCTCCAATCGCATTAAGTAACGGAAACAAAAGCGCTACCGAATAATAGCGTTACTGAGAGCGAGGGCAGATGTGACGGACACGGTACACATCAATACACGGATCCGCCGTAATGCGGAAACGCTTTCCGAGGCGTTGGAAAGTCACATGCTGAAGGTCTTTGCACCTGACGCGCGCAAGGAGTTGCGCCGCTTCTCCGCCGGGGAAGCGGCTGAATTGCTTGGCATTTCCACGAGCTTCCTTCGCAAACTCCATTTCGATAATAAGATCGTCGATGTACAGACCAGCCCCGGCGGGAGGCGGCACTACAGTGCCGACGATCTGCTGTCGATCCGGCGGACATTAGAATCCACCGCAAAAACCCGCGGCGCCTATAAACGCGGCCGACGTGAAGGGGATAAACTGCAAGTATTGTCCTTTTTGAACTTCAAGGGCGGTAGCGGCAAAACCACGAGCGCGATCCACGCGGCACAGCGGTTGGCCCTCAAAGGCTATCGCGTGCTCTGTGTCGATATCGACCCACAAGCGTCTCTAACAACGCTATTTGGCTATCGGCCTGAGTATGATTTCCTGAACTCTGGCACCATTTACGATGCGATCCGCTATGATGATCCAGTGCCCTTGGCCGATGTGATCCAAACCACTTTCTTTACGGGCATTGATTTGGCCCCGGGCGGGTTGATGCTGCAGGAGTTCGAGCACGAAACGCCTCAGGCACTGCTCAACAACACGCAGCCCCCGTTTTTCGCGCGTTTGGCGACATCCTTGCAGGATGTAGAGCAGAATTACGATGTGGTGATCTTCGATTGCCCGCCGCAATTGGGCTATCTGACCATGTCGGCGCTCTGCGCCTCGACGGGTGTGTTGATCACAGTGGTCCCGAACATGCTCGACGTCGCATCCATGTCGCAATTCCTTCAGATGAGCGCCGATCTGCTCGATGTCGTCTCTAACGCGGGGGCAAGCATGGAGTTCGACTTCCTGCGCTTCCTTATCAACCGCTATGAGCCGAATGACGGGCCGCAGCAGCAGGTTCTATCCTTCTTGCGGCAACTCTTTGACGAGGAAGTCATGGTGGCCCCGATGCTGAAATCCACTGCGATTTCTGACGCGGGGCTGACCCATCAGACCATTTATGAGGTGGACAGGTCGCAGTTTCATCGGACGACCTATGACCGCGCGGTGGATTCACTCAATCTTGTGAATGATGAGATCGAAAGCATGATCCAGAAAGCATGGGGGCGGTAATGGCACGTAAAGGTATTTTATCATCCGCACCAGCGAAATCTCCCAAGACGGAGCCGCCGAAAACGCCCGCGTTAGAGCCTAATAAGAGCCGGAGCAAGCCTAGCCTCATGCCTCGTGGGGCTGTTGGAGCGCTACAGTCCTCATTGAACCGGATGCAAGAGAATGCAGTTCAAGAATTGGACGGCAGGCTGATTGACATGGCCGGCGTGGAAGACCGTTTAGGGACTGATACGCAGGCTCAAAAACAGTTACACGACAGTCTGAAGACCTATGGGCAGCAGGTCCCGGTTCTGGTTCGACCGCATCCGCAAACCCCGGGAAGGTTCGAGATTGTCTACGGGCGGCGGCGACTTCAGGCGCTGAAAGTCCTTGGGATGCCGGTGAAAGCGATGGTCCGTCAGCTGGATGACCACGCTTTGGTAATGGCGCAGGGCCAAGAGAATACGGCCCGTCAGGATCTCTCTTTCATCGAGAAAGCCAGTTTTGCAGCGCAACTCGATACGGGGGGCCATGACCGGCAGACAATCGCGGATGCGCTTTCGATCGACCTGCCAATGGTCAGCCGGATGCTCAAGGTCGGCCATGCGTTCGATCTGCCCTTTCTGCGTCAGATCGGGTCGGCGCCATCCATCGGGCGTGATCGCTGGATGGCACTGGTCAAATTGTTTGAACAACCGGGCGCGAAAGAACGGGCAGAAAAACGAATGGCGCGACCCGATTGGGACGGGTTCACCTCGGATGAGCGGTTTGAGGCGATTTTCGCTGAGGCTTCGACGACCCCTGAAAAGTCTGCCGCCTCCCCTGCCCCATCGGCCAAGCCCCGCACGCTGCGGAGCCGAGATGGCAAAGCGCTCGCGGACATTCGCAGCGGCAAGCGTGGTGTCACGGTCACCGTGCCCGCCCGCGCAGCGGAAGGTTTTGATAAATGGCTCGATGCACATGCAGAAGAGCTTTTGCAGGAGATTCACGACCGCTGGCAGAAGACCCGCGCGTGAGACATTGAGGAAGTAGCAACAGGAGGCACATCCAAGACCACAAAAGAAAAGCCCCCCAGGATAAATCCCGGAAGGCCCTTCTCAAACTTTGCACCTTCGAGATAGCCCCAAAGATTTATCGATGTCAACTCTACCCAATGGGATAGGGCCGGTATTTTGTTGTCTTTTGTGATTTTAGATGGAAAACACGTTCCGAACTACGTTCGGGCGGCCTAAATCGGCTACCCAAGTGGAATGCAAGGGGCCGGACAAATGGGCTTTGCTCGACCGGCTGACAACCGCGGCAGAGGCTTTCGAGCTGTCGCACCGCACTCTCACCGTATTGAAGGCTTTGCTGAGTTATCTGCCAAGCCGGCATATTCCAGATGGCGCGGCGGGCATTGTATTTGCCTCAAACGCCCGGCTCTCTGAACGGCTTCACGGTATGCCCGAGAGCACTCTGAGGCGGCATCTGGCGCAGTTGGTCCGCGTGGGCCTGATTGCGCGGCATGATAGCCCCAACCGAAAGCGTTTTGCACGAAACCAAGGGGGCGCGATTGCGCTGGCCTTTGGATTTGACCTCGCCCCCCTCGTGGTTCAGGCAGCGATGATCGAGACAGCAGCTCAGGCTGCCGAGGCAGAGCAGGAGCGCTTGCAGGCGCTGAGGGACCGCGTTCTGGTCCTACGGCATGCGCTGATCCGTGAGGGTTGCAGCGAGGAATTGGTTAATGAGGCGGGCCGGGTTCTGCGGCGCAAACCGGATGAAAGGGCGTTGTCTCAGCTTGAGACGGCGCTCCGTGTGGCACTTGGAAATGCCCGTGGAGAAGAACCTGCGGGCGAAATAGCACCCCTCCCCCCTGCCCCGATTACGGATCAAATGAGCGCCAACGACGGCGAAATTGAGCGGCACATACAGGAATCAGATAAATCCTATTTTGTCTCTGAAGAGCGCGGCCACGGTGATGTTGCCCCTCGTACGGCTGACAAAGCCGAACCTGACTATTCTGAGAAAGAAGAAGGCGTATCATTCGCGGATGTCGTGGACGCCTGCGCAGAGGCCCGCAGCTTTTTCCCGGGTGAAATGCGTAACTGGGGAGACCTTGTGCGGGTCGGAGACCGGATTGCGCCGATGCTGGGGATTGACCCGCCCGTGCTAAATGAGGCAAAACGAGACATGGGCCCGGAGAGCGCTGCTGTGACGGTCCTTTGCTTGCTTGAGAAAGCCGCGACGATCCGTAGCCCCGGAGCTTATCTGAGGCGTTTGACGCAGATGGCCAGAAATGGTGCGTTTTCCCTTGGTCCGATGGTCTCAGCTTTGGCAAACCGGCGAAATTGTCAGCTGACAATTTGAAAATCATATGTTTTACAGTGACTTAGGTTAACTTACGCCTGGCAGTTTAAGAAATTGAGCGTTCTATCGGCAAAATCCCTCCATATGCTTCACCCTCCTTGGCTCAACGGCTAACTTAGGTGAAGCTCTCCGGGAAAACCCATGACCTCTGTCCGCCTCCGCCTACTTATCCTCGCGCTCACACCGCTCATTGTGCTGATGCCGCTTCTGTTGGTTCTGGGCATGTCACGCTGGACGGCGGATTATGACGAAGTCCTCATCGCGAATGTTGAAAGCGAGCTGAGGATCGCCAACCAATATCTCGCGCGGTTGTTGGCGCAGACGGGCAATGAGTTGGACGCCGTCGCCGGGTCCGTCGAATTCGCCCGGCAGCTTGATAGCCCGACGGCAGAACAAGCGGCTTTCTTTGCTGTAACACAGGACCGGCTGGGATTGGATTTTCTGCAATTCCTCCCCGTCGACGTCGCCGTCGAAGACGGAGAGGATTGGCCGGTGATCGCCCGCGCAGCGCGGGGCCAGAGCGGCGCGGAGATCGATGTATTCAGCAACGCACGGCTGACAAGGTTGAACGACGCCCTCGCGGTCCGCGCGCAGGTGCCGGTGATCGATACGCCCGCCGCCGTGCCGACGGACCGAAAGATCGAAGACCGCGGCATGGTGGTTCACGCTGCGAGCCCGGTTGATTTGGACGGAAAGCAAGGGGTCTTGGTGGGCGGGATGCTGTTGAACCGCAACCTCGACTTTATCGATACGATCAATGACCTCGTTTATCTCAACGCGGTGACCGGTGGGGACAGGCAGGGCACGGCGACGCTTTTCCTAGATGACCTGCGCATCTCGACCAATGTGCGCCTTTTCGAAGATGTGCGCGCCCTCGGCACCCGGGTCTCGGCAGAGGTGCGGGAGGCCGTGTTGATTGAGGGGCGCACTTGGCTCGACCGGGCCTTCGTAGTGAACGATTGGTACATCTCTGGCTACCAGCCGATCACGGATAGTTTCGGCGAGCGGGTAGGGATGCTTTACGTCGGCTTCCTCGAAGCACCCTTTGCGCAGGCGAAGCGGGAGGCGTTCTGGTGGATGCTGGCTGCTTTCTTTGCCGTGCTTGCGCTGTCGGCGCCGGTGTTCCTTTGGCTGGCGCGCGGTATCTTCTCGCCGCTTGAACGGATGACAAAAGTCATGCACCGGGTCGGCAAGGGGGAACTCTCGGCGCGGATCGGCGCGGTCCCCGCACGGGATGAGATCGGGGCGGTGGCGCATCACCTCGATTGGTTGCTGGAGCAGGTGCAGGAACGCGACCGGCAGTTGCGCAGCTGGAATGACGCGTTGAACCAGCGGGTTGATCAGCGCACTGCTGAACTGCGCGAGGCGAACGAGAAGCTGGAGCAGACATTCCGTCAATTGGTGATGAGCGAGAAGCTCGCCTCCATCGGTGAAATCACCGCGGGGGTCGCGCATGAGATCAACAATCCCGTCGCGGTGATCATGGGCAATGTAGATGTCATCCGGGAGACGCTCGGCCCGGATGCAGAGCCGGTGGCCACGGAACTCGGCTTGATCGACCGGCAGCTGTCACGGATCGAGGTCATCGTCGGCAAATTGCTCAAGTTCGCCGCGCCATCCGAGTTTTCTGATTGTGAACATAATATTGCGCTGCGGCCCTTGGTGCAGGACTGTCTCGTGCTGGTCGATCACCTCATCAGCCGGGGCGGGATCGAGGTGCATTGTGATCTGGACGAGGTGCTGGCGGTGCGTGCGGACTCCGGTGAGATCCAGCAGGTCGTGGTGAACCTTGTGGTCAATGCGGTGCAGGCGATGCAGGGGGCAGGGCGGTTGGCATTGTACCTTAGCCCTGAGGATCGCGACGGCGTGGCCGGTGTGGCGTTGTCGGTGCATGACAGCGGACCGGGGGTGCCTGAGGCGTTGCTCGGCTCGCTTTTCGATCCCTTCTTTACCACCAAACCGGGGGAGGGGACGGGCTTGGGCCTGTCGATCTCTCAGACGCTGATCCAGCGGGCCGGCGGGATCATCACGGTCCGCAATCGGGCGGAAGGGGGCGCGGCCTTTACCGTTTGGCTGCCGCAAGCCCCCGAGGATGCGGGCCCCCCTGTCCACGCGTGACGCGGAGGGGGGCAGGGGGCTTTAGGCTGCCTTACCGTCAAAGCCCTCAAGATAGGCCACGAGGATATCGAGTGCGGCTTGCAGGTCACCTTTCGATACCATCTCGGTCACCGTGTGGATGTAGCGGGTGCCGACCACGATCCCCACGGCCCGCGCGCCAGCGGCGGCTTGCTGCGCCGCAGCACCGTCTTGCCCGCCTGCGGCAAGCATGGTGCGTTGGAAGGGGATGTCGCGGGCTTCGGCCAGCTTTTCGATGTCGCGCACGAGGTCCATATCGGCGATGAAGCTGCTGTCGCGGACGTGCAGGCCAAAGCCTTTACCGAGCCGCGTGGTCGAGAGGTGCTCAGGCACGCCGGGCGTGTCACAGGCCAGCGTCGTGTCGATGCCAAGGCCGATGTCGGGCTGCACGTTATAGGCCGCCGTGCGCGCCCCGCGCAGGCCGACTTCTTCCTGACAGGTGAAGGCCACATGAATCTCCGCGCCACGCCCCTTGTCGGCCAGCTTGCGGATCGCCTCGATCCCCAGCCAGCAGGCCACGCGGTTGTCGAGCGCTTTGGAGACGAACTGCTCACCCATCTCAAGGAATGGCTCGTCCATAACCACGAAGTCACCGACCTTGACGATCTCCTTCGCCTTCTCGCCCAGCCCGAGGTCGACGAAGAATTCCGAGACTTCGGGGATCTTCTTACGGTCTTCGGGGGAGGAGATGTGGATGGGCTTGCCGCCGGGGTTCATCACGCCCTTCAGATCGCCCTGATCGGTGCAGACCAGCACCCGGCGCGAGAAGAGGTTGCGCGGATCGAAACCGCCCACGGGCTGCAGGTAGAGGAACCCGTCTTTCGACACATGGCTGACCAGAAAGCCGATCTCGTCCATATGGCAGAGCAGCATGATCTTGGGCGCCTTGCCATCGCCCGCCGTCGCATCCCGGCGGCAGAGGAGGGAGCCCATGGCGTCGGTCTCCACATGGTCGAACAGCCCTTCGATCTCACGGGTGATCAGATCGCGCACGCGGTGTTCGCGCCCCGGAACGCCGGGGGTTTCGCAAAGGTCTTTGAGTAGGTCGATGTTCATGCTGGCCTCATCCTTGGTGATTTGGCCGCACTATCGCGCCGCGCCTGCCGAAGTGCAAACAGACGCGGCCCGATGAGGCTGAGAGGGCAGGGGGCTACATCTGACCCGGCAGGAACAGCACCAGCGCGGGGAAGACGAGCAATAGGATCAGCCGCAGGATATCGACCAGCCAGAACGGGGTGACGCCGCGAAAGATCGTGCCGGTGGAAACATCGCCCACCACGCCTTTAAGGACAAAGACGTTAAGGCCAACAGGCGGGGTGATCAGGCTGATCTCGGTCACGACGACGACGATGATGCCGAACCAGACCGGATCGAAGCCAAGGCTCGTGACCAGTGGGAAGAAGATCGGCACCGTCAGCAGCAGCATCGACATGCTCTCGAAAATGCAGCCGAGCGCGATGTAGATTAGAAGGATCAGCCCCATTACCACCCAAGGGCCAAGGTCGAGGGCGGTGACGGTGGCCAGCAGCCCTTCGGGCAGCCCCGCGAGGTTCACGAAGTTGGAGAAGATCCACGCCCCGATCAGCACAGAGAAGAGCGAGGCGGAGGTGAGCGTCGTCTCCTCCAGCACTTCACGCAGGCCCCGCCAGCTGAGCCCGCCGCGCGCCCAAGCGATGAGGAAGGCCCCCGCCGCCCCCATGCCCGCGGCCTCGGTCGGTGAGAAGGCGAGGTGGATCGGCCAGAAGTCCAAGACCCCATAGAGCCCGCCGATGACCAACGCGAAAAGCGCCAGCACCGACCAGACGTGATTGAGCGCGCGTAGCCGCTCGCCCCAAGTCGCACGGGGGCCGGCGGGGCCGGCCTCGGGGTTCATGGCGACGGAAAAGCGCACCGCGCCGAGGTAGAGCAGGATGCCCAATGCGCCGGGCACGATGCCCGCGATGAACAGCGCGCCGATCGAGGTCTCGGTCAGCAAGCCATAGATCACGAGGATCACCGATGGCGGAATCAGGATGCCGAGCGTGCCCCCGGCGGCGATGGAGGCGGTCGAGAGGCTGTCGGAATAGCCGTATTTGCGCATCTCCGGCATGGCGACCTTGGACATCGTGGCGGCGGTGGCGAGCGATGAGCCGCAGATCGCCGCGAAGCCCCCGCAAGCGACGATGGTGGCCATCGCCAGACCGCCCCGGAAGTGGCCCAAAAAGGCGTTAGAGACTTGGTAAAGCTCGCGGCTGATCCCGCCTTTGTTGACGAAAAGCCCCATCAGGATGAAGAGCGGGATCACCGACAGGCCGTAGTCTTGGCTGGTGTCGATGATCAGCCGCGACACCATGGAGATCGACGCGCGGTAGCTGGTCTCATAGACCAGCCCGATCATCCCGACGAGGCCCATGGCAAAGGCAATCGGCAAGCGCAGCAAGACGAGGACGAAAACGGCGGCAAAGCCGATGGCGGATGCGATCATGTGGCAGGGTCCAGAAGTTGCGGCGCAAAAAGGCGCAAAAGCCCGCGCAGGATCAGCACAACGGCGGTGAGATAGGTCATCACCGCGATGAACATGCCGATGTAGAAAGTCGGGATTTCAAGATATTCGGTCACGTCGCCATAGCTCGCCGCCCGGTAGGCGAGGTCGACGACCCGCCCCGCCGGAAACCACAGCATCACCCCGCAGCCCAGTGTCACCAGCCCGTCGCGCCAGCGTTGCAGCCCCCAGTTCTCAAAGGGGCGGTCCAAAAGATCGGCGGCGATATGCCCCTCGCGGCCCGACAGGACCGGCAGGGCAGAGAAAACGATCAGCGCGATGCCGATGCGGATCAACTCGGTTGCGGCTTCGATGGGCGCGTTGAAGACCGACCGCATGATGACATCGGCAAAGGTCAGCACCATCAGCGCGAAGAGCGCGAGAGAGGCCATCGTCATCGGCAGGGCCGAGAGGGCGGCGGTTAGGCGGATTAAAGAGCGCATGGCGGTTCCCTGGCTGGGGGCCGACCGCGTTTGCGCCCGGCCCCTTTGGCGGTGGGGGTTATTTGCTGGCCTTCGCCATTTCCTCACGCATCATCTCATAGGCGGCCTGCCCATCGACACCGGCCTCGTCGAGCTCTGCGATCACCTTGTCGCGCACCTTGGCGGCCATCTCGGCAAAGCGGGCTTGATCCTCTTCCGAGGCGGTGACGATCTTGTTGTCGCCCGCGGCCTCGGTCGCCTCACGCGCGTCGACGTCGCTCTGGTCCCAAACCGCACCCATCATGCGGCTCGCCGTCTCGCCAAAGACTTCGCTGTCGAGCTTTTGCTGCACGTCTTCGGGCAGGCTGTCGAAGGTCTCTTGGCTCATGATGACCGAGAAGGAACCGCGGTAGAACCCGCCGGGCATCTCATAGACGTTCTTGGCCACTTCGTTGAGCTTGAAGCTGATCCGCTCGCCCATGTTCATGGCCACGGCATCGGCGGCCCCGGAATCGAGTGTTTCGTAAACCTTGGGCGCGGGCACCTGAATGCCGACGAGGCCAAGCTCCGCCCCCACATCCGCCGAGACACCACCGCCGAGGCGGGTTTTCAGCCCCTGCAGATCGTCGAGGGTGTTCACCTCTTTGTTGGAGTGGATTTGCCCCGGTCCGTGGGTTGTGAGCGCGATCACCTTCACGCCGCGGTGCTCGTCCAATTCAGACAGCATCGCCTCATGCACGCGCCAATGGGCGACCGATGCGGCCTCGGCATTGCCTTCATAGCCGGGGATTTCGACCAGTTTTGTCCCAACGAAACGACCGGGCGTGTAGCCGTGGAACAGAATGGCGATATCGGCGGCCCCGTCCAGCAGCAGGTCCATCTGCGCGGGCGGCGGGGCGAGGCCATTTTTCAGCTCGGTTTCGATCAGCCCATCGCTGGCCTCGGCCATCATGTCGGTCAACTGGGTGAACATGCCGGTGTTGACCGGGTGGCTTGGCGGCAGCCATGTGGAAATGGTCAGCGTCTCGGCGGCGAAAGCGCCGGTCGCGGTGCAGAGCGCAAGCGCACTCGTCGTGAGAAACTTGGTGAATTTGGTCATTTTGGGCTCCTCCCCATACCGTTCGATATGCCTTGGCGGGGTTCTCCCAAACCCGTATCGCCAAGTATATGCTTTTTCATGTATTCACATTTACAGCACGATTGGAACCATTTTTTGCGCCCGGGGCAAGGGCGCTGATCAGCCGCGAAGATCGCCCGTGTCGTCCAAGGCAGCGAGGAGCGATTTCAGCGCGGGCTTCAACTGTGCCCCCTCATTGCCCTTCAGCATTTCCATCAAGGCGGCCTCGTGGCGGCGCGCTTGCGGCACCAGTTCGGCGGCCAGCGCGCGGCCCGCGTCGGTCAGATACACCCGCACGCGGCGGCCATCGGCGGGGTCGCTGCGGCGAAGCAGCAGGCCGCGTTCCTCCATCTGGGCGATGATCCGTGTGAGGCGGGATTGTTCGGCCAGCGCCCGGCGCGCGAGCTGCGTGATCATCGCGCCATCAGTGTCCGACAGGCAGGCCAACACGCGCCATTCCGGCACCCGCAGCCCCGCTTTGCGCACCTGCGCGTGGAACTGCGCGCTCGCCACATCGCTGGCCGCCGCCAAGAGATACAGCAGGTAATCCGAGACGAATCCCCCCTCCTGACCCGTCTCCTTTTGGGCGGTTGCATCGGTCTTTTGCTGCGTCACACCAGTTAACCCTTTGATGGAAAGAGGGCTCCTTGCGCCTCGGCCTCTCTAAATGGCGGGCAAATTCGCGCTTGGCAAGAAAACCCTTGACCGAAACTATATGAAAAATCATATTGTTTGGCAGGGGAGGACATCACATGTCGAAGATCAACGCCATCGTGCGCAGGGTCACAGCGCTGACCGACCGTATCAGCGAGTTCGAGATTGCAGCCGCCGACGGCAGCCCGTTGCCGCATTGGGACGCCGGGGCGCATGTGCTTTTCGATCTGCCCGATGGCGACAGCCGCGCCTATTCCCTGATCACCTTCGATCCGATCCCCGAGGCCCCCGAAAGTTACCGCATCGCTGTCCAGCGTGAACCCGAGGGCAAGGGCGGCTCGACCCATATGCACGGGCTGAAGCCGGGGGCAGAGATCACCTGCGCCGCGCCAAAGAACGATTTCCCCTTGTCCCCGGATGCGCCCGCCGTGCTGCTGGCGGGGGGGATTGGCATCACGCCGATGATCTCGATGGCGGCGACGCTCAAGGCCGCGGGGCAGGACTTCACCTTTCACTATACGGGCCGCAGCGCGCCCGTCATGGCCTACCGCGATGCCCTACGCGACAGTTTCGGCGATGCGCTGCATCTGCATTGCGATGATGACGCCACGGCGCTGGACCTCGGCGCGGTGATCGACAGCCTCGGAGCCCATGCGCATCTCTATGTCTGCGGCCCCAAAGGGTTGATCGACGCGACCAAGGCGAAAGCCGAAGCCGCGGGCATCGCCGCTGAGCGCATCCATTTCGAACTCTTCGACGCGCCGCAGGAGCAAGAGGGCGACAGTGCTTTCGAGGTTGAAGTCGCCTCAAGCGGTGAGGTCTTCACCATCCCCCCCGGCCAATCGATCATCGATGTGTTGGAGGCGGGCGGCGTCGACGTCATGTACGACTGCCAGCGCGGCGACTGCGGCATCTGCCAATGCGATGTGCTCAGCGGCACCCCCGATCACCGCGACGTGGTCCTGTCCGAGGCCGAGCGCGCGGCGGGCAATGTCATGCAAATCTGCGTCAGCCGCGCGAAATCTCCGCGCCTTGTGCTCGACATCTGAGGGAGGAACTCATGGGACGTTACGACAGCCCGGCGGCCTTGGCCGCCCTCGTGCAGCCACATCAGGTGCACCGCGATATCTACACTGACCCAGAGGTGTTCCAGCAGGAGATGAAGCATCTCTTCGCCAATGCTTGGGTCTTTGTCGGCCATGAAAGCCAGACCCCGAACAAGGGCGATTATTTCAGCACCCATATCGGCACCCAGCCCGTCATTCAGGTGCGCCATTCGACGGGCGACATCCATGTTCTGCTGAACCGCTGCCCTCACAAAGGCACCAAGATCGTGATCGACCGGCAGGGCAATACCGGCAAGTTCTTCCGCTGTCCCTATCACGCATGGAGCTTCAAGACCGATGGCTGCCTCTTGGCGATCCCGCTCAAGAAGGGCTACCAGAACACCGGGCTGGAAGAGACCGACAGCGGCAAGGGGATGCGCAGCGTCGGCGATGTGAAAAACTACCGCGGCTTCATCTTTGCCCGGCTGGCCGACGAGGGCATGAGTTTCGAAGAGTTCTTTGGCGAAAGCCTGTCCTCGCTCGACAATATGGTTGACCGCTCCCCCGCCGGACGGCTCGAAGTGGTCGGCCCGCCGCTGCGCTACATGCATCATTGCAACTGGAAGATGCTGGTCGAAAACCAGACCGACACCTGCCACCCGATGGTGGCGCATGAAAGCTCCGCCGGGACGGCGGTGAAGCTCTACGAAGAACTGGGCCTGCCCGAGGACGCGCCCAAACCCCCCGCGATGGAGATCATCGCCCCCTTCATGTCGCCTTACGATTTCTTCGAAGGCATGGGCATCCGCACATGGCCCAACGGGCATGGGCACACCGGCGTAAACCACTCTATCCACTCGGATTATTCCGCCATCCCCGGGTATTTCGAAGCGCTCTGCGACAGCTATGGAGAGGAGAAGGCCAAGGCGATCCTCGATGAGAACCGCCACAACACGGTCTATTTCCCCAACATCATGATCAAGGGGCCGATCCAGCAATTGCGGGTTTTCATCCCCATCGCCGCGGACCGGACCGTGGTGGAAAGCTACATCTACCGCCTTGTCGACGCGCCCGATGAGCTGACCGCCCGCACCGCGATGTACAACCGTATGATCAACGCGCCCACCTCCATCGTCGGCCATGACGATCTGGAGATGTACGAGCGCGCGCAGGAAGGGCTGATGGTCGACGGGCTGGAATGGGTGAACATCCAGCGCCTGATCGAAGAAGACGAAGACTTCGATGTCGAAGCGGTCGAGAACGGCACCACCGAACGCCAGATGCGCAACCAATTCCACGCATGGGTCAAGTTCATGAACATGGGCCAAAAGACGGAGGCGGCGGAATGACTGTGACGCGCGAAAGCCTGATCGACTTCATCTATGACGAAGTGCGCATGCTGGACGAGGGGCGCTATACCGAATGGCTCGACCTCTGGCTGCCGGACGGGCACTATTGGATGCCATTGGACTATCAACAGAAAGACCCGATCAACGAGACCTCGTTGATGTATGAGGATATGTTCATGCTCAAGCTGCGCGTCGAACGTCTGAACGGCGCGCGCACCTTCAGCCAAAAGCCCAAGAGCCGCTGCCACCATGTGATCCAACGGCCTTTCGTGGATGAGATGGACGCGGAGGCAAGGCGTTTCGTCACGACCACCTTCATGCACTACGTCGAGACGCGGCTGGACGAGCAGCAGTTGCTCGCCGTCACCGCGCGGCATGAGCTGGCGCTGGTCGAGGGGCGTCTGCGCATTGCTAACAAACGGGTCGATATCGTGAATTGCGACGCGGCTTTCCGCAACATCCAGTTGCTGCCATGATCGGGGCAGAGACTGAGACGGTCTTCGCGGCCTTTGAAGACACCGCCGCGCGGCACCCCGAACGGGGTTTCCTGAATGTCCTGCCGGAAACAGCGGGCATCTACGGCATCGCGGCGGGGGAGGTGAGTTATGCCGAAGCCGCGCGAGAGGTTGCAACCCTGCGCAAGCGCATTTCGGCTGCGGGTTATCTGCCCGGGCAGCGCGTCATGCTGCTGATGGAGAACCGCCCGGCCTTCTTCCTTTGGTGGCTGGCGCTGAACGGTCTGGGCCTGTCGGTCGTGCCGGTGAACCCCGATCTGCGTGCGGCTGAGCTGAGCTATATGATCGACCATGCCGAACCGGTCTTGGCCGTGGCGATCCCTGCGCGCGGCGACGACCTGCGCGCCGCGGCACGGCAAGCGGGGCACGACATGCCGGTGATCGCGCCGGAGGATTCCTTGCCCGCACCCGCAACGCTTGAGACCATCACGGCACGGCGAGGCGGGGGAGAGGAGGCCGAGGCCGCATTGCTCTACACCTCGGGCACCACCGGCCAGCCCAAAGGCTGCATTCTGACCAACACCTATTTCCTAGATGCCGGACGCTGGTACGCCGACACCGGCGGGCTTTGCGCCCTCTCGCAAGACGGAGAGCGGATGATCACGCCGCTGCCGATCTTTCACATGAACGCGATGGCCTATTCCTTCATGGCGATGATCGCCGTGGGCGGCTGCCTGACCGCGCTTGACCGCTTCCACCCCCGCAGTTGGTGGGCCTCGGTCCGGGCCTCGGGCGCGACCTGTCTGCACTATCTAGGCGTCATGCCATCCATGCTGATGGGGGCCGAAGCAAGCGAAGCCGACCGCGACCATGCCGTGCGCTTTGGCTTCGGCGCGGGGGTGGACCCGAAATTGCACGCCGCCTTCGAGGCGCGTTTCGGTTTTCCATTGGTTGAGGCTTGGGCCATGACCGAAACCGGCGCGGGCGCGGTGATCTGCGCCAACCGCGAACCGCGCCGCGTGGGCGAAAGCTGCCTCGGCGCGCCCGAAGGGGGGCTGGAGGTCCGGCTGCTCAACGATGCCGGGGAAGAGGCCGATCAGGGCGAATTGCTGGTGCGCCGCGCCGGTGCCGACCCGCGGCGTGGGTTCTTTGCGGGCTACTTCAAAAATACCGAAGCCACGGATGAGGCTTGGGCGGGCGGTTGGTTCCACACCGGCGACATCGTGAGCCGCGCGCCGGATGGCGCGATGTATTTCGTCGACCGCAAAAAAAACGTGATCCGCCGCTCGGGCGAGAACATCGCGGCGGTCGAGGTGGAATCGACCCTGATGCGCCACCCCGCCGTGGCCAGCGCCGCCGTCGCCGCCGTGCCGGACGCGGTGCGGGGGGATGAGGTTTTCGCCTGTATCGTGCCGAAGGACGCCGGTGCTGACCCTGCCGTCTTGGCCCGTGAAATCACCGAATGGTGCCTGACCCAGCTTGCCTATTACAAAGCCCCCGGCTTCATCGCCTTTGTCGAGGCGCTGCCGCTGACGGCGACGCAGAAACTGCAACGCGGGGTGCTGAAAACGCTGGCCGCCGACCTGCTGGACGATCCCGCCACGCAAGACCTGCGCAGGCAAAAGAAGCGGACGGCGGCATGAGGCGCAGGGGCTATGACGGCGTCGTCCTCGCGGCGCCCACCTCGGTGCCCTATGCCCGCTATAGCAATGAGACCGCCCATTGGTGGATCGCCCGCGCGCTGCGCGCGATGCTGGGCAAGGCCGGGATCGCGCCGGGGGCGTTGGACGGGTTCTCGGTCTCCAGCTTCTCGCTCGCGCCGGACACGCCGGTCGGGCTGATCCAGCATTTGGGGCTCAGCCCGCGGTGGCTTGATACCGTGCCGACGGGCGGGGCCAGCGGGGTCATCGCGCTGCGCCGCGCGGCGCGGGCGGTGCAGGCGGGCGATGTCGACGTGGTGGCCTGCGTGGCGGGGGACGCGAACCGGATCGACAGCTTTCGCAGCCTGCTCAGCGGCTTCTCGCGCTTTTCGATGGATGCCACCTTCCCTTATGGGTTCGGCGGCCCCAACGCCAGTTTCGCGCTGCTGATGGACCGCTACATGCAGGAATACGGCGCCACGCGAGAGGACTTTGGCCAGATCGCCGTGACGCAACGGGCCAATGCGCTCTGCTATCCCGATGCGCTGATGAAAACCCCGCTGACGCTTGACCAATATCTGAATGCGCGCATGATCTCAGACCCCATCGCGTTGTTCGACTGCGTCATGCCTTGCGCCGGGGCCGAGGCGTTTTTGGTCATGCGGGAGGATGAGGCCCTGCGCCGCGACCTGCCCTTCGCGCGGATCAGCGGCACCATTGAGCGGCACAACGCTTACCCCGAAGACCCGATGCAACTGCGCGGCGGCTGGGGCGTGGATATCGGTGAGCTCTACGAGATGGCGGGCCATGGGCCTGAGGGGATCGATCTGCTGCAAACCTATGACGACTACCCAGTGATCTCGATGATGCAGTTCGAAGACCTCGGGTTCTGCGCCAAGGGGGAGGGGGCCGCCTTTGTCCGGCGGCGAGATCTGACGATCCACGGCGATTTCCCCCACAACACCTCGGGCGGGCAATTGTCGGTCGGCCAAGCCGGGGCCGCGGGCGGCTATCTGGGGCTGGTCGAGGCGATCCGGCAGGTGACCGGGCAGGCCGAGGGCACACAGGTGGCCAACGCCCGGCGGGCCTTGGTCTCGGGCTTTGGTATGATCAACTATGACCGGGGCGTCTGTTCGGCGGCGGCGATCATTGAGGGGGGCGCGCCATGACCGACCCATTGACGCCGCCCCGAAAGAAGAACCCGCAAAAGCGCAGCAGGGTGCCGACGCTGCCGCCCGCGCAGCGGTCGCGCGCGGCCCTCGGCCTCGCCATCGCCGCCGGGCGCGGCACCTTCGCTTTGCAACACTGCGCCGATTGCGGGGCGGTGCAATACCCCCCGCGCGATGCCTGCTGCAAATGCCTGTCCGTCGCGCTGGACTGGCGCGAGACGGACCGCGCGGGCGAGGTCTTGGCCGAAACCACGATCCGCGTCTCGCCCGACCCGTATTTTCGTGAGCGGCTACCCTGGCGCATCGGCACGGTGCAACTGGCCGCAGGGCCGGTGGCGGTATGCCATCTGCACGGCGACGTCGGGCGCGGTGATGCGGTGCGGCTGGCGTTGAAACTGGACCGGGCAGGGCAGGGGGTCATGGTGGCCCTGCCGCGAGAGGGAAGCGAATTGATGCAAGACGATCCGATGCTGCGCGAAATGTCGAGCGATCCGAAACACCGGCGGGTGTTGATCACCGATGCCCGCTCCCCCTTGGCCCTGCCACTGGCCCAGGCGCTTTTGAGCGCAGGTGCGGCGGAGATATTCCTGGGCGAGCCGGAACATTGGCGCCGGTGGGAAGGCCGCGCGGCCTTCGAGGGGATGGAGAGCGTCAGCCTCATGCCGCTCGATGTCACCGATGGGGCCTCGGTCTCGCGCCTCGCCGCAGAGATCGGTGGAAAGGTCGACATCCTGATCAACACCGCCCAATTCATCCGCCCCGGCGGGGTGTTGGGCAATGACACGGTCTTTGCCCGCGAGGGGATGGAAACCAATGTGCTGGGCCTGATGCGCTTGGCGCAGGGCTTTGGCCCCGCGATGGCCTCGCGCACGGCGGATGGGGTCAATGCCGCGGTGGCTTGGGTCAATCTCCTGTCGGTCGGGGCCTTGGCGCCCGAGGCTGGGTTCGGTGGCTTTGATGCCTCACAAGCGGCGGCGCGGTCGCTCAGCCAGACGATGCGGGCAGAGTTTGCCGGATCGGGGCTGCGGGTGATGAATGTCTACACCGGCCCGGTTGATGACGAATGGCACCAACCTCTGCCGCCGCCCAAAGTCGCCCCCCGCGCGCTGGCGCGGACAGTGGTGCGCGGGCTGGTCGACGGGTTGGAAGAGGTCGCCTGCGGTGACGTGGCTAAGGACGCGCTGGCCCGCTGGCTGGACGATCCGGCCTTGATGGAACGCGAAACGCGGGGGGGCGGCGCATGAGCGACGCAATCACGACACTGGCCGAAGCACTGTCAAGCGGTGCGGCAAAGGTCGTCGACCTGACCCACAGGCTCGACCCGGACTTTCCCGTCATCGTCCTGCCGCCAGAGTTCGGCCAATGCGCGCGGTTCCGGATGGAGGAGGTCTCGGCCTATGATCACCGTGGCCCGGCGTGGAAGTGGCACAACCTCACGCTGAACGAACACACCGGCACCCATTTCGACGCGCCCATTCACTGGGTGTCGGGCAAGGACGTGGCCCATGGTGCGGTGGATGAAATCCCGCCCGAAGCCTTCATCGGCCCGGTCGTGGTGATCGACTGCTCCGAAGGGGCGGCGCAGAACGACGACTTCGAGCTGACGCCCGAGATCATCCGCGATTGGGAGGCCCAGCACGGGACGATCCCCGCTAATGCTTGGGTGTTGATGCGCACCGATTGGTCGAAACGCAGCGGCGCGGATTACCTCAACATGCGCGAGGATGGCGCCCATTCGCCCGGCCCCACACCCGCCGCCATCGAACTGCTGCTAGAGCGCGGCATTCGCGGCTTTGGCACGGAAACGGTCGGCACCGACGCGGGGCAGGGGATGCATTATGACCCGCCCTTCCCGGCGCATTACCTGCTGCATGGGGCGGGGAAATATGGGATGCAATGCCTGTGCAACCTCGACCAACTGCCGCCCACCGGGGCCATGCTGATCGCACCGCCGCTCAAGATCAAAGGCGGCACGGGCAGCCCCTTGCGGGTGCTGGCGCTGATACCGGGAGAGAGACAATGACCGAATACACCGCCGTCATCACCGGGGGCAGCAAGGGCATCGGCGCCGATCTGGCGCAGCGGTTGCTGGAACGCGGCTATCGCGTGATCTCGATCGCGCGGGGAATGCCGGAATGGGAGGCGGAGGGCTGCGAGCATATCGAAGCCGACCTGCTCGACCCCGCCTCCGTCGCCGCCGTTGCTACGGATATCGCCGCACGCCATGAGGTGACCCATCTGGTGCATAACGCCGGGATGATCTGGCCCAATCTGATCGAAGAGGCGAAACCCGAAGACATCACCGGCCTTGCGCAACTGCACCTCGGTTCGGCCCTGACGCTGCTGCAAGCCTTCCTGCCCGCGATGAAGGAACGCGGCTTTGGCCGGGTGATGTTCAACGCCTCCCGCGCCGCCTTAGGCGCCCCGACGCGCACGGCCTATTCAGCCTCGAAAGCGGGGATGATCGGCATGGCGCGCACTTGGGCGCTGGAGCTTGCGCCGCATGGCATCACCGTCAATGTCGTGGCCCCCGGCCCGGTGCAGACGGATAACTTCTGGGGCATCATCCCGAAAGAAAGCGAACGCGAAGCGGCGCTGGCCAAGCGCATCCCCGTGGGGCGGTTAGGACAGGTGGAGGACGTGACCAACGCCTTCCTCTTCTTCTGCGACCCGGCCAGTAGTTTCGTCACTGGCCAGACGCTTTTCGTCTGCGGCGGGTCGAGTATCGGGACGCTGACGCTCTGACCCCTCGGGCTTAACCCTTTCGGAAATGCTGCACCAATTCAGGGACATAGGCGTCGCCCTCGCCCTTTTCGACGACTTGGGAAAGGGCGCGATAGACCCCATCGGCAATCTCGACCTGCGCGCCCGCTTGGGCGGACATCTGGCGGTAATAGTCGAAGTCCTTCAGCGCGTTGCTGATCGCGAAGGGCAGCGCCTCGCGGTCGCCGCTGGTGATGAAGGGCGACAGCCGATCAAGCGCGACACTGGCACCGCCGCCGCCCGCCAAGACATCCACGAAGCTCTGCGGATCGATCCCCGCATCTGCCGATTGCGCAGCCGCCTCGGCCAGCAGAGACATGAAGCCGACCGAGACATAGTTGTGCAGCAGCTTCAGCCGATGGCCCGCGCTGACCGCGCCCACATGTTTGACCTCTTCGGTAAAGGCCGCGAGCACCGGAGAGACCTTTTCGACCGTGGCCGCGTCACCGCCGACGAGTAGGTTCAGCTTGCCCTCATGGGCAAACTGCGCCGTGCGGGTCATCGGCGCATCGACGAAATCGCCCCCCGCCGCCTTCACCGCCTCGGCCATCTTCAACGTCGACGCGGGCAGGGAGGTTGAGCAATCGACGACCACAGCACCCGGCTTCAGCCCCGCGATGACGCCGCCCTCTACGGTCAGGATCCCTTCGACCTGCGGCGAGCCGGTGACGCAGAGGATGATCACATCGGAGGCGGCGGCCAGATCGCTCAGACTGTCGAAGGCCGTGGCCCCCAGCCCGTCCAACTCATCGGTCGGCTGGTTGCCGGGGTGGTCGAAATAGCCAAGCGCGAAACCCCCGCGCCGCATCACGTTGCGGGCAATTCCGTGGCCCATCAGGCCGACACCGATCATACCGATTTTCATGGATTTTCCTTCGCTTGCCACCGCCACCCCTGCGCGCGGTTCCCTTGGGGAAAGTTCTAGCGATCCACCCAGCACGGTGCAACGCGGCAGGGCCGGATTTTCTTGCCCAAACAGGGCTTTGTATATTTGAAACCGACAATTCGATTGATAGGAATGGCGCATTAATGGAATGAGGCTGAAATGACTTTGACCCGCGACCCCCACCAGATTGCCGAAACGCTTTACCACGGGCAGTTTTGCCCGATGTTCATCGATGGTCAGGACGTGCCCGCCTACTCCGGCGCGGTGATCGAGGTGAAAGATCCCGCCTCTGGCCGCAAGCTGGCGGAAGTGCCGCGCGGCGGGGCGCGGGATGTCGATCTGGCCGTGGATGCCGCGCGCCGGGCCTTCGAAGGCGTCTGGTCCACCTTCACGCCTTACGACCGGCAGGAGGTGCTGTTGCGCATCGCCGATGTGATGGAGCGGGATTGGGAGAAGCTCTGTGTATCCGATACCGCAGACATGGGGTTGTCGCTGGCGCGGACGCTCGGCAACAAGCGGCGGGTGATCGGGATGCTGCGCTTCTACGCAGGTCAGGCCGTGGCGCTGCATGGCGACGTGATCGAGAATTCGATCTCGCAGTCGATGCTGTCCTTCACCACCCGCGAGCCGGTCGGCGTGGTTGGCGCGATCATCCCGTGGAACGCCCCGACCGCCGCCTCGATCTGGAAGATCGCGCCAGCACTGGCGACGGGCTGCACCGTGGTGTTGAAGCCCTCCGAAGACGCGCCGCTGACGCCCTTGATGATCGCGCGGCTGATGCAGGAGGCGGGTGTGCCCGACGGCGTGGTCAATGTGGTCACCGGCACGGGGCGCGAGGCCGGGGCGCGGCTGGCCGAGCATCCGGACGTGAACAAGGTGGTTTTCACCGGCTCCACCGCCACCGGCAAGACCATCGCGCGGGCCGGGGTGGAGAACCTCAAGCGGATCACGCTGGAGCTTGGGGGCAAGTCGCCGCTGATCATCTGCAAGGATGCCGACCTCGACAAGGCGGTGCCGGTGGCGGCGATGGCGGTCTATGCGCATTCGGGCCAGATCTGCATCGCGGGCTCGCGGCTTTTCGTGGCGCGGGAGATTCAGGATGAGTTTATCGAGAAACTGGCGGCCTTCGCGCGGGGACTGAAGATCGGGCATGGCCTCGACGAAGGCACCGATCTCGGCCCGCTCATCAACGCCGTGCAGACCGAGAAGGTCGAGGGCTATATCGCCAAGGGCAAGGCCGAGGGCGCGCGGCTGGTCACGGGGGGCGGTCGGCCCGAGGGGGAGGGCTATGCGGGCGGCAACTTTCTTGAGCCGGTGATCTTTGCCGATGTGAAAGACGAGATGACCATCGCGCGGGAGGAGATTTTCGGCCCCGTGATCTCGGTCCTGCCCTTCGACACGATGGAGGAGGTCGTGACCCGCGCCAATGCCACGCCCTACGGGCTGGCGGCGGGGATATTCACCCGCGATCTCGGGGTGGCGCATCGGACGGTGAAGAAGCTGAAGGCCGGATCGGTCTGGGTGAACATGTACCACGCGATCGACCCGGCGGTGCCCTTTGGCGGGCTGAAGATGTCGGGCTACGGAAAGGAAGGCGGCGTGGAGCACCTGCAGGCGTATCTGGATACCAAGGCGGTTTGGATTCAGACGGAGTGATTGAACGCTGAGGGCAGCGCCGGCCCGCGGGGTGGTGCTGCCCGGCTTTTAGCCGGGCGGAACCTAGTTAGAAGCCGCTGATGCTCGGTAGCCAAGTGCTCAAAGATGGCACAAACGTCAGCAACATCAACACGACGAAATTCGCCAAAAAGAACGGCGGCATCTCACGGATCAGCGCGGCGGGCTTAAGGTTCACCGCCGAGGAGACCACGAAGATCAGGCTCCCCACCGGTGGCGTCGTCAGCCCCAGCGTCAGGTTCACGATCACCACGATGGCGAAATGATCCGGCGCGATGCCGAGCGCGTGACTGATCGGCGCGAGGATCGGCACGAGGATCATCACCCCCGGCAGCGGATCCATGAACAGACCAAAGAGCAGCAACAGCACGTTCACCGCCAAGAGGAACAGGATCGGCGACAACTCCCACGCGATGATCGTCTCGGCCAGAAACTGCGGCACGCCTTCGATCACCAAGACCCATGCGAAAGCCCGCGCGGCCCCAAGGATCAGCAACACCGCGGATGAGATCAGTGCCGCGCGAAGAATCAGCCCCGGCAGATCGCGCAGGCGCAGGGCGCGGTAAACGAAGAACCCGCAAAACAGCGCATAGAACACGGCGATGACCGACGCTTCGGTCGGGGTGAAAATGCCGCCCCGGATACCGCCAACGATCAGCACGATCAGCCCAAGCGCGGGCAGCGCCATTAGGCTGTTGCGCCACATCTGCGCCCGCTCGGGCCGGGCCTCGTCGCTGCGGTAATCGCGTTTCCAACTGACCCAACCGTTGGCCGCAAGGCTCCCTCCGGCGAGCAGCAGCCCCGGAATGACACCCGCCATGAACAGCGACCCGACCGAGACTTCCTGATCCTGCAGCGCATAGATGATCATCACGATCGAGGGCGGGATGATCGGCCCCACCACCGCCGAAGAAATCGTCAACGCCCCGGCGTAGGAGCGGTCATAGCCGCCTTTCTCCATCATGCGGATCATCATCGCGCCGGGGCCTGCCGCATCGGCCAGCGCCGAGCCGGAGATGCCTGCGAACATGGTCGAAGAGATCACATTGGCATAGCCCAGCCCCCCGCGCAGATGGCCCACGAACTGTGCGGCAAAGCGCAAAAGCGTGTGGGTGATCGCCCCGCCGGTCATGATCTCGGCGGCGAGGATGAAGAAGGGCACGGCCAGCAGCGGGAAACTGTCGAGGCCCGAGAACATCTCTTTCACCACCACGATCTGCGGGTAGGAACTGCCCAGACCGATGGCGGCAAAGACGGAAATGGCCATGGCAAAGGCGACGGGCAGCCCCAGCACCATAAGCACGAAAAGCGAGATAAAGAGGATGTCAGCCATTGGCGGCTCCCGGCATGTTCTCGGTCTGACCTTCGGGCTGGTGATAGCGGCCCGCCATGATGAAGGGCCGCGCGATCAGCAACAGATGTACGATCAGCAGTGTGAAGCCGACTGGCATGGCGGCATAGACATAGCGGAACGACAGGCGCATCGCGGGGGTCATCTGATACTGCGCGCGCTGCATATAGTCCCAGCCGACTTTGACCATGAAGGCAAAGAAGAATAGCAAAATCAAAACGATGATCCCGCGCAGGATGCGCTGCATCCGGGTGTTCATCACATCATGCAGATTGGTGATGGCCACATGGCCGCCCTGCCGCAGGGCAAGGCCAGCCCCCAGAAAGGCCATCCAAATCATCAGGTAACGGGCGGATTCATCGGACCACGACAGCGAATGGTTGGTGCTGAACCGCAGGGCGACATTGGCCCCCACGACCAAGACCATCCCCGTCAAACAGGCGATCACCACGGCGGCGTTCACCTTGACGAATAGCTGTTCCAATCTGCGCATGGTTTCCCTCCCGTGCAAAACGGCCGGAAGCGCTGCTCCCGGCCGTCCGTCTTTCCGTCGCGGCGCTTACTCGGTCGCGGCGATCTGGTCGATCAGATCTTTGCCGTAGGTCTCGTAGTAGCCCTCGTAGGCGCTCTCGATGGAGGCGCGGAAAGCGGCCTTCTGCTCTTCGCTCAGTTCGTTCACTTCCATGCCGCGCTCTTTCAGCGTCTCGACGCCGCTTTGCTCCACGTCATCGACGAAGGCGCGCATGGCGGAGACGGCTTCGGTGGCGCCTTTCTCGAAGGCGGCCTTGTCTTCATCCGACAGACCTTCCCAGAAGGGTTTGGAGACCAGCAGCATGGCGGGGGAATAGACGTGGCCCGACAGCGTCAGGTATTTCTGCACCTCGTCGAGCTTCACGGAGACGATCACCGACAGCGGGTTTTCCTGCCCGTCGATGGTGCCCTGCTGCAGCGAGCTGATCACCTCGGGCCAGGCCATCGGGGTGGGGGCGGCACCAGCGGCGTTGAAGGCTTCGAGGTGCACCGGGTTTTCCATGGTGCGCAGCTTCATGCCCGCGATGTCTTCGGGTGTCTCAATGGCGTTGCGGTTGTTGGTGATGTGGCGGAAACCCTGCTCACCCCAAGCCAAGGCAACCATGCCCGCGCCGTCGAACTCGGCCAAGATGTCCTGACCAATCGGCCCGTCGAGCACGCGGCGCGCGTGGTCAAGGCTACGGAACAGGAAGGGAATGTCGGTGACGCCGGTGGCGGGGACGAAGTTGCTCAGCGTGCCGGTAGAGACGATGGTCGCCTCGACGGTGCCCAGTTGCAGGCCCTCGACGACCTCGCGCTCACCGCCCAGACCGGAGGAGGGGAAATGGCGGAAGCTGAACTTGCCGTCGGTCTCGGCCTCGACGACCTCTTGCCACTTCTGCGCCGCGACGCCGTAGTGGCTGTCGGGGGCGAGGGCGTAGCCGATCTTGACTTCGGTCTCGGCGCTCAGGGCTCCTCCGGTGAGCGCGGCCAAAGTGGCGAAAATTGCCGTGGGCTTGGTGATTTTGAACATTTTGTATCCTCCAGCGATCTTATTAACAAGGTCACGAAAACTGCTAGCGGCGGATGTTCAGAATGGCAATGGGGGAGGGGCGCTTTGTGGACAATGAATCCACAGCAAAGCCCCGCTAAATTTCCGTGACGATATGATCGGGCGCGATGCCCGAGCCTTGGATCGCCGCAGCAACCTCTAACCCCAAGAGGGAGCCGTGGCCGGTGACCAGCGCCGTGGCGAAACCCGCCTGCGCGCCGCCGAGGATGTCGGTGTGCAGCGTGTCGCCGACCATCAGCACGCGCGCCGGATCCACGGGCTTTGCCCGGGCAAGGGCCAAGTCGAAGATATCGGGGAAGGGCTTGCCGCAGAAATGCACCGCCACACCGGTCGTGTCGATCAGACGATGCGCGAACCAGCCGGGTTCGAGCGAGAGACCATCCTCACGCGGGGCGACGAGATCGGGGTTGCCGACAAAGACAGGCCGGGGCTGGCGTTTCAGACTGGCCTCCAACAGGGCCTGCCGCGCCTCTGTCCACCCATCCGCCCCGACGAGGAGGAAACCTTCGGCCCCGTCATAGACTGCCGGATCATCCGCCAGAACGGTCGCGCCGAGATCGGCGATCTCTCCCATGTCCTTATCGGGGTTTAGCATCACGCCCCAGCGGCGCGCGGGTTCTGCCGCGACGCGGTGCAGCAGCGCCTCGCGGCTGGTAACCACCTCGTCTGCTGCGAAATCAAAGCCAAGCCGCGCGTAGCGGTCCATCATATGCGCCTTGGGATAGGCGGCGGAGTTGCTGACGACCATGACCGATTTGCCCATCTCGCGCAGAGCGGCGATGGTCTGCGCGGCCCCTTTGATCGCGGTTTCGCCGACGTTCAGCACGCCGTAGGCGTCGAACAGGATCAACTCATAGGGCGCGACGATATCGAGGAAACGGGCGGCCTCCACCCCATGGCCGAGCTTGTCGCAGTCGGGCAGGCGGGGGCGCAGGCGCTGGTATTCGGCCAGCGCCTGCGCGGGGTCTATGGCGATACTCACAGGATGCGGCGGCGCAGGAAGGCCGAGATCACCTCACCGATGATCACCAACACGATGATCGCGATGAGGATCGTGGCGACCTCGGGCCAGTTGAAGGTGTCGATGGCACCTTGCAGGATGATCCCGATGCCGCCTGCGCCGACGAGGCCCAGAACGGTGGATTCACGTAGGTTGATGTCCCACCGCAGGATCGACACGGCCCAGAAGGTCGGCATGACCTGCGGCACGATGGCATAGGCGATGACTTTGAAGCGTGATGCACCGGTGGCCTCCAGAGCCTCCACGGGGCGGCGGTCGATCTCCTCGATCGCCTCGCCCAGAAGCTTGCCGATGAAGCCGATGGAGCGGAACATGATCGCCAAAATGCCCGCCACCACGCCGGGGCCGAAGATTGCCACGAAGAGAAGCGCCCAGATGATCGTGTTCACCGACCGCGAGGTCACGAGGATCAGCCGCCCGAGCCAGAGCGTGGCCCGGTTGGGCGTGGTGTTCTGTGCCGCGATATAGGCCACCGGCAGCGACAGCAGCACCGCGAAGGTGGTGGCGAAAGTGGCGATGTTCACCGTGTCCCACAGCACCTTGAGGATCGTGTCGAGGTTGCTGGGGTCGGGCGGATACATGCGGCCAAAAAGGTCACCGATCTGCTCGGGCGCACCCCAGACCCAGGCCCAGATGACCTCGATCGAGGTCAGCGCCCAAGCGATGGCGAGGGCGCAGCCCAGAAGCACGCCGTAGCGGGTGAGGCGTTGGCGCAGGGTGAAACGGGTCCAGTCGTCGCGGCCGAATTTCTCTGCAATCGTCGTCATTGGATGCGCTTTCTGATCACGCCGCTGACGGCTTCGGAGACAAGGATGACACCGACGATGACCATGGTGATCGCCAGCGCGAAGTCATAGTCGTAGCGGCCAAAGGCATTGGCGAGCGTCGCCCCGATGCCGCCCGCGCCGACGATGCCCACCACCGCTGAGGCGCGCAGGTTACTGTCGAGCTGGTAGATCGTGAGACCGATCTGGCGCGGCATGATCTGGGGAAAGATCGCGTAGATCAGGGTCGAGAAATAGGGCGCACCGGCGGCGCGCATGGCTTCGACCTGACCGAAGTCGATCTCCTCGATCCGTTCGGCCAGCATCTTGGCAACGAAGCCGATGGAATAGACGATCAGCGTCAGCACGCCTGCGAAGGGGCCGAAGCCCACGGCCTTGACGAAGAGGATCGCCACGATCACCGGATGAAAGCTGCGTGCCACGATGATGATGGCGCGGCCGAGGTAGAAGATCGGTTTCGGCGCCACGTTGCGCGCCGACATAAAGGCGATGGGGATCGACAAAAGCACCCCGCCTGCGGTGGCGAGGATGGCGATCTTGAGGCTCTCAAGAAAGCCGTCGATCAACAGGCCCGAGCGTTCGAAACTGGGCGGGAACGCCCCGCCAAAAATGCGCCCGGCGCGCCCCAGCCCTTCGGCGACGCGGTTCCAGTCAATCGGCATGGTCAGACCGACCCAACCGAAATAGGCCACCGCGCCCAAGATCACCGCCCACCGCAGCACCGGGTTGGCGATGAAGGGTGGCTTTTTCCAACTGTCCCGTGGCGCGCTCATGCCGCGGCCCCATCTTTCGCGCGGTCCGCATGGGGGCTGCCGGCGTAGATCTGATCCATCGCCGCTTGGTCGAGCTTGGCGGGCTCGTCGTCGAAAATGATCCGGCCATAGCGCATGCCGACGATACGGTCGGTGTATTCCTTGGCCTCGGTCACGTTGTGGATGTTGATCAGCACCGGCAGTTTCAATTCGCCGGCGAGGTCACGCAGCAGGCCCATGATCTGTTCGGAGGTCTTAGGGTCGAGCGAGGCGGTCGGCTCGTCCGCCAGCAGAATGTCGGGGTCCTGCATCAGGGCGCGAACCACGCCGACGCGCTGCCGCTCACCGCCCGAAAGCTGGTCGGCGCGGGTGTTGGCATATTGCGCGATACCGACCCGCTCCATCAATTCATAGGCGCGGCGGATGTCGGCCTTGGCATAGCGGCGGGTCACGGCGGACCATGTCGAGATGTAGCCCAAGCGACCGGACTGGACGTTCTCCATCACCGTGAGGCGGTCGACAAGGTTAAAGCCCTGAAACACCATGCCGATCTTGCGCCGCGCGGCGCGCAGGTTTTTGCCGCGCAGGTTGGTCAGTTCGGTGCCGTTGAGCATGATCGACCCCGAGGTCGGCTCCACCAGTCGGTTGATGCAGCGCAGCAGCGTCGATTTGCCCGCGCCGGAGGAACCGATGATCGAAACGACGCTTTCGCCCTCGATGGTCAGGTCGAGGTTCTTCAGCACCGGATCACCGCTGCCATAGCGTTTCACGAGGTCGGAGATTTTCAGCATGTATTGTACCTTGAGAGCGGGGCCGGCTTGTGGGCCGACCCCGGTTTTGAACGATTATTCAGCCGCGAGGCCCTGCGGCGTGTATTCGACGCCGTTCGCCTTCTGGATCTGACGGATCACCGCCCACTGGTCCTTGTAGGTGATCGGGACGAACTTGCTCACGCCCGCGAATTCCTCACCCAGTGCGGTGCCTTCGAAATCGAAGGAGAAGAAGGCTTCCTTGATCTTTTCCTTCAGCTCGGGCGCGAGGTCATGCGCGACGCCGTAGGAGGTTGTCGGGAAAGGATCGCTTTCCCAGACGATGCGCACGTCCTCGGGGTCGTAAAGACCGCGCTCGGCCATGCGGTCCACCACTTCGGAGGCCACCGGGGCCGCGTCATAGTCGCCCGCGACAACGCCCAGCATGGACTGGTCGTGGCTGCCCGAATAGGTCACTTCGTAGTCTTCGTCCGGCACGACGCCCAGATCGGGGAAGAGCGCGCGCGGCGCTTGGTTGCCGGAGTTGGAGGTGGGCGAGGTATGCGCGATGCGCTTGCCGGCCAGATCCTTCATCTCTTTGATGTCGCTGTCGGCTTGGGTGTAGACTTGCAGCTTGTAGCCGAACTGGCCATCCTCGGCGCCCATGATCGCGAAGGGCTCGACACCTGCGAGGTTCACGGCGAAGGGGGTCGGACCGGTTGAGAAACCGGCGATATGCAGGCGGCCCGAGCGCATCGCCTCAACCTCGGCGGAGTTCGACTGCACTGCGAAGAACTGCACGTCCTTGCCGGTCACGTCTTCAAGATGCTCAATGAAGGGGGTCCAGATGTCTTCGTAGATCGCCGGGTCTTCGACGGGCGTGTAGGCGAAAACCAGCGTCGAGGGGTCTTTCAGCATATCAGGATCGGTCGGCGCATCGGCGACCAGATCGCCATCGGCGTCGCAGAACATCTTGTCCAAGGCGCCGCGCTCGCAATCCTCTTGCGCGAAGGCAAGGCCGCCCGTCAGTGTGAAGGCCGCGGTGAGACCTGCGGCGAATAGGTATTTATGAGACATTGCGTTCTCCTCCCTGAGAATCCGCGCATCTGGCGCGAAATACAATAATGCGCAGATACGAACATCGAACAGTTTCGTTTGCAAGCTGTTCCGGCGCGTCGGCGGACAAAATTGTCACAAAGCTGTAACATCTCCCGCCGCAAAGCGGGGAAGGCCGGGGCGCGGTTTAACCAGTCGAAACGGGGGCTTCAGAGATCGAGTTCGATTTTGCGCACCCGGTCGCGCAGCAGGGTTTTGGAAACGGTCAGCAAATGCTGCTCCATCGCGGCGGCAGCGCCGAGCGTATCGCGCCGGGCGATGGCGTCGTTCAGGGTCATGTGCTGCTCGCCCAGAACCTGTAGGGTTTCCGGGGCGTGATAGGTCCGGCGGCGGGAGGTCCATGCCACTTCGCGGCGCACCGCGCGGATGGATTCGTAGACCGTCAGGAACAACGGGTTCCGCGCCATCTCGGCGATCTTGTAGTGGAACATGTCATCCGCGGCCTCATAGGCGTCCGGGTCGCTGAGGTTGAGCGTGGCGCGCATCAACTGGTCCAACCGCTCGATCTCCTGCGGGCGGGCGCGATCGGCGGCGAGGGCGGCAAGGGCAGGTTCGACCTCTAGCCGCACTTCCATCACGTCGCTTGGCGTGACCTGCCGGGCAAGGTGGCGCAGACTGTCGGCATTGGTCGCGGGCGGCGGCGTGGCGAATGTGCCTTGGCCGTGGCGGCGGTAGATCGTGCCGTCCTTTTGCAACAGGCCAAGTGCCAGCCGCAGCCGCGCCCGGCTCACGCCGAAATGCTCGGCCAGCGCCCGTTCGGGGGGCATCCGCCCGTCGTTCAGGATGTCCCCTTGGCGGATCGCTCCGCGAAGCCGCTCGGCCAATTCATCTTCACTTGGGGCGGACTGGGGGGTCTGTGTCATGAGATGGAAAACGCTTCAAATAAATCAATGAACATACGCAGAGAGGTTACCATTAGGAAAATTCCAAAGGCAAACCGAAGCGCCCGGCGCGGGATGCTATGGGCCAGTTTCACACCCACATGGGCAAAGCTGGAGGTCAGCGGAATGATGATGGCCGCCGCGGCAAGGTTCACATAGCCGAGCGAGAAGGGCGGCAGCCCCTCGGCCCCAAGGCCGGTGAGCGCATAGACAACGGCACCCGGCAGCCCGATGATAAAGCCAATCGCGGCAGAGGTGCCCACGGCGCGGCGGATGTCATAGCCCAGAAAGTTCAACAGCGGCACGCCGATGGTGCCGCCCCCGATGCCCATCATCGCAGACAGCCCGCCGGTGACGACGCCGAGGATCGCCCAGATCGGTTTGGCAAAGCCGCGCGGCGTGGGGTCGTCCTTGGTCTTGCGAAAGATCATATCGAGGGCAACGAGTGCGGCCACGGTGGCAAAGACGCCCACAAGGATCAGCCCCGAGACATAGCCCCCCAGAAGCGCGCCGATCACGACGCCGATCAGCAGCGACGGCGCCCAGAGTTTCAAAAGGTCCATATCAATCGCGCCGCGTTTGAAGTGACCATAGCCCGAGGACAGCGAGGTAAAGACGATTGTCGCAAGCGAGGTGCCCACCGCCACTTGCATGGTGATCGCCGGGTCCATCCCCGCCGTCGACAGCGCAAGATAAAGCGCGGGCACGATCACGATACCGCCGCCCACACCAAGCAGCCCCGCAAGGATGCCGCCAAAGACCCCGGCGGAAACCGCAATGGCGAGAAGGGGCAGAAGCTGGCTGAAATCGAGCGCGTTCATATGGTTAATCTTTCTTTGTCTCTAAATCTGTCGCCAGCGACCGGCTGGGCTTGCCCGCCGCCTTGCGGGTCTCTTCGGCGCGGGTGATCGCCGCATCAATCGGCGCGCGGTCCGAGGTGCCCGAGAAATTGTCGAGGCTCGGCATCGCTTCGGCCACATGCAGATAGCGCTCTCCGGCGACGTCGAGCAGCCGGTCAAGCTCGCTCAGCGGATCGCCATGGTCATCGACGCGCAGGTCGAGATAGGCATGGTCCTGCCCGCGGTGGATTACCAGCCCCGCGGCTTGGCGCCCGCGCATGTCGCCGCCCGCCTCTTCGCCCGCGCGCATGGCGGCGAGCAGACGTTCGGCCATCGGCAGGTCATGGCGCGCGGCGTAGGTCTCAAACGTGGCCTCCACCACCTCCGGCCCGGTCAGCATATTGCCCGCGACGGAGTGAATGGTCCCCACACGGTGCCCGGCCCAATCGACACAGCCCGCACCGGTATGCGCGGCGAAGTTTCCTTGGGCATCGAGCATGTGGCACTGGCGGATGTCGCGCCCCGCATCGCGGGCGGCGAATTCCTTCAGCAGTGCTTCGGCGGGGTCGCCGCTTTCCAACATGCGCCGGCCTTCGGTCCCCCAGAGCGGGTTGACGAAAGCCTGCGTGGCCACGGCGACGCGCCGCCCGATGTAGGGCACGGCGGCACCGCAGGCGAAAAAGCGGCTGGCCACGGCGATGCCAATCTCTTGGCTGTCGGGATCACGGGCGATGATGGAATAGGTCATGGGTCAGCGTCCTACGGCATAGGCCTGCATCAGGCGGGGGGTGGCGGCGGCGTGAAGGCTGCCATCGGGATTGCGCAGCGCGGCGGTCATTCGGCCCACCGACCACGGCTCGGCCACGGTAACGATATGCCCCCGGGCGCGCAGCGCGTCGATCACCGCAGGGCCGACATTGGGCTCGATCATCATCTCACCGGGCAGGGCTTGGCGGGGGAAGAAACTGCTTTGGAAGTGCAGCGTGTGGAACAGCGGCGCGTCCATCCCCTCTTGCAGGTCGAGGCCGTGGTGCACGAAACGCAGGAACCAGATCAGCTGCCATTGGTCCTGCTGGTCGCCGCCCGGCGTGCCAAAGACCAACTGCCGCCCATCGGCATGTTGGGCAAAAGAGGGGGTCAGCGTGGTGCGCGGACGCCGTCCGGGGGCGAGGGAGGTGGGCAAACCCCGCTCAAGCCAGAACATCTGCGCGCGGGAGTTCAGTGGAAAGCCCAGCCCCGGCACCACCGGATTGCTCTGCAACCACCCGCCCGAGGGCGTGGCTGAGACCATATTGCCCCAGCGGTCGATCACATCGAGATGCACGGTATCGCCGCGTTTCTCGGTCAGATGCGCCATCGTCGGCTCTTGCGGGGCGGCGTTCTGAACGCCGAAATCACGGGCTGCCCGTTCGATATAGCGCTCGGCCAGATGCTCCAGCCCCGCGATCACGCCGGGGCGCTGCTCAAGCGATGCCTTGCCGTTCACCAGCTTCGCGCGTTCCGCGTTATAGGCATCAGAAAGCAGCTCTTCCATCGGGATGATGCTCTGCTCGGGGTCGCCGTAATAGGCCTCGCGGTCGGCATAGGCGAGTTTCATCGCCTCGATCACCGTATGTGTAAAGGAGGCGCCCATCGGGTCCATCGCGGCCAGATCGAAATGTTTGAGGATGGCGAGGGTTTGCAAGAACACCGGACCTTGCGACCATGCGTGGGTCTTATGGACCGTCCAGCCGTGGTATTCGTAAGTCAGCGTGTCCTCATAGCTGGCTTGCCACTTGGCCATATCTTCGCGCGCCAGAAGGGCGCTGTTCTTTTGCTCGGACACGTCATGCACGCAGGCGTCTTCGAGGTAGTCGAAAATCGCATCGGCCACGAAACCTTCGGACCAGATTTTGCGCGCTGCTTCGATCTGCGCGCGGCGGTCTTCGCCTGTGGCTTCGGCCTCGCTGACCAAGCGCTCATAGGTCGCGGCCAGATCGGGGTTCTTGAAGTTGGCGTTCGGCTCAGGCGCTGCACCGCCGGGCGTCCAGACTGCGGCGGAGCTGGGCCATTCGGCGGCGAAATATTCGGCCAGCCCCTTGATGGTGTTCGACACGCGCGGCAGTACCGGATGCCCGTCGCGGGCATAGTCGATCGCCGGTTGCATCACCTCGCGCAGACCCATCGTGCCATGGTCGCGCAGCATCAGCATCCAGCCGTCAAAGGCACCGGGCACCACGGTGGAGAGAAGACCCGAACCGGGGATCAGCTTGAGCCCCAATGCCTCGAAATGCTCCAGCTTGGCGGCGGCGGGGCTGACCCCTTGGGCGCAGACGACCTTAGTCGCCTGTTTCTCCGCGTCGTGAAAGATGATCGGCAGGTCGCCCGCCGGGCCGTTCAAATGCGGCTCGACCACCTGCAGGACGAAGCCCGCAGCGGCGGCGGCGTCAAACGCATTGCCGCCTTTTTCTAGGATGCCAAAACCCACGGTCGAAGCGATCCAATGGGTCGAGGTGGTGACACCGAAGGAGCCGCGGATTTCAGGGCGGGTGGTGAAGGGGGTCATGTCGTCTCCGGTCAGTGTTCGCGTGGGTCGAGCGCGTCGCGCAGACCGTCGCCCAAAAGGTTGAAGCCAAGCACGACCATGAAGATCGCGATGCCGGGCCAAAGCGCCATCCAAGGCGCCTGATTGAGAAAGTTCTTCGCCGTGTTCAGCATCGACCCCCAAGAGGGGGCGGGCGGCTGCTGGCCAAGGCCAAGGAACGACAGCGACGCCTCGGCGATGATGGCGGTGGCGACGGTCAGCGTGGCCTGCACCAACACGGGCGGCAGCACATTGGGGAAGATATAGCGGCGCAGGATGCGCGGCGTGCTCAGGCCAATGGCGCGGGCGCTTTCAACGTAATCCTCGGCGGCAACACTCAGCACTTGACCGCGGGTCAGGCGGATGAAGATCGGCGTGGCCGAGATGCCGATGGCGATCATCGCGTTGGTCAGGCTCGGCCCGAGGAAGGCCGCAAGCGCGATGGCGAGGATCAGGAAAGGTGCCGCAAGCAATGCTTCGGTGCAGCGTGAGATCACCGCGTCGGTCCAGCCCCCGAAATACCCGGCAATGATGCCCAAAGGCACGCCAAGCCCAAGGGCGATGGCGACCGAGACGACCCCGGCCAGCAGGGAGGCCTGCGCGCCCCAGACCAGACGGCTCAGCACATCGCGGCCCAACTCATCGGTGCCCATCCAATGGGCTGCCGAAGGGCCCTTGCGCACCGCGCCCCAATCGGTGGCGGCGGGGTCGGGGATCGGCAGCAATGGGGCCAAAAGCGCGATGGCGCAGAAGAAGACCACCAGCACGCCGCCCAGCATGGCGCTGCGATGGGTGCGGAACTTCTTCCAAACCCGGTTTTCCGGGCGGGCGGAGAGGACCGGATCGGCTGCGCTTTCCGCGTCGATGGTGATGGGTGTGGCAGGTTGAGCCATTATTGCTTCCTCAGGCGGGGGTTCAGCAGCACATAGGCGACATCGGCGAGCAGGTTCATAAAGATGAAGCCGACGGCGGTGACGAGCACGATGCCTTGGACCACGGCGTAATCGCGGTTGAACACGGCATCGACCACCAGCTTGCCAAAGCCGGGGATGGTGAAAATCTGTTCGGTCAGCACCGCGCCCGCGATCAGCTCACCAAACAGCAGGGCGGTCAGCGTGACGATCGGCGTCAGCGCGTTGCGAAAGGCGTGTTTCAGGATCACCCGCCGCTCGACCAGACCCTTGGCGCGGGCGGTGCGGACGTAGTCACTGCTCAGCACGCTCAGCATGGCCGACCGGGTGTGGCGCATCAGCGTGGCGGCGAGCGCCGTGCCCAGCACGAAGGCGGGCATGATCATCACGGTGATGGAGCGGATGGGGTCTTCGCTCAGCGGCACATAGCCTGAGGCGGGCAGCAGCTTCCATTTCACCGAGACCAGCAGGATCAGCATGATACCCAGCCAGAAGTTCGGGATCGACAGGCCCGACAGCGCCACGACATTGGCCACATAATCGGTCACGGTGCCCTTCTTGACGGCAGAGAAGATGCCCGCAGGCACGCCGATCAACAGGGCAAAAATCATTGCCATCGTGGCCAGTTGGATGGTCACGGGCAGTTTCTCTCCGATGAGTTCCAGCACCGGCTGGTTGGTGCGCAGCGAAATGCCCAAGTCACCGGTCAGCGCGTTGCCGATCCAAGTGAAATATTGCACCGGAATAGGATCGTTCAGGCGGTATTTCTCGCGCAGGAACTCCAGCACCTGCGGGTCGCGTTCTTCGCCGGCCATGGCCAGCACCGGGTCGCCCGGCAGCAGCTTTTGCAAGGTGAAGACAAAGACCGAGATCAGGATGATCGTCGGGATCGCGATCACCAGACGGCGCAGGATGAAGGACAGCATTTTGAAACGTCTCGCTCAGGGGAGGGGCACCGCCGGAACCGGCCCGGCGGTGCGGATGCAGAAGGGTTAGCCTTCTTCTTTTTTCATGCCCGCAAGGCGGATCATGCCGTCAGGATAGGGGGTGAAACCGGTGATGTCGGAATCCAGCGCCCAGATCCATGTCTGGTGGTAGAGGTACACGATCGGCATCTCTTCGTTCAGGATCGCGCGGGCAGCGGTATAGCTCTCGCGGCGCACGTCTTGGTCGTTGGACTTGCGCGCCTTGTCGAGCAGTTCATCCACTTCCGGGTTCGAATATTTGGAATCGTTGATCCCGCCTTCGGTGGTCATGAACTGGTGGATGTTGCCATCGGGGTCCACACGGCCCGACCAGCCGATCTGGCTCGCCTGATAGTCACCCGCCGACTGGTCGGCCAGCAGCGTCGCGAATTCCTTGGAAGTGATCGAGATGTTGATCCCCGCCTCGGCAGCCATGGACTGCACGACCTGCATCAGTTGCAGCGGAATCGTGGTGTTGGGCACCTGCACCTCAAGGTCGATGCCATCGGCAAAGCCCGCTTCGGCCAGCAGTTCCTTGGCTTTTTCCACGTCACGCTCAGGCACGGGATAATCGGTGCTGTACCAAGGGGAGTTCGGCGGGAAGGGCTGGTTGCCCGCGGCGAAGGCACCATTAAAGACGACCTGATTGATCGCCTCGCGGTCGATCGCATAGCTCAGCGCCTGACGCAGACGTTTGTCGTTGCCCCAAGGGTTGTCGCCCTTTTCGCCATTGGCCACGTTGATCGTGATGCCCTGATAGCCGAGCGACACGGCGCTTTCGACATTGATGCTGTCGTCACCTTCGGCCTGCGCGAGGTCGGTCGCGGCCAGACGCTCCAGCATGTCGATGTCACCCGATTGCAGGTTCGCCAGACGCACGGTGGTGTCGGGGATCGGCAGATAGGTGACGGTGTCGAAGTGGTATTCCTCGGCATCGTAATAGTCGGCAAATTTCTCAAGCACGATACGGTCTTGGGCCACACGCTCTGTGAACTGGTAGGGGCCGGAGCAGACCGGGTTCAGGCCAAAGTCATCGCCCGCAGCCTCAGCAGCGGTGGGGGAGACCATCATGCCTGCGCGGTCGGCGAATTGCGCCATCAGCGTGGCATCGGCATCGGCCAGATCAAAGCGGATCTCATGGCTGCCCAGCACTTCGACACCGGTGATGGAGGAAAGCTCGGACTTGCGGCGCGAAGTCTCCATGTTCTGGCTGCGGTCGATGTTGGCGGCCACGGCCTCGGCATCAAAGGGGGTGCCGTCATGGAAGACCGCATCGTCGCGCAGTTTCATGGTCAGCTGTTTGCCGTCTTCGGAAAAGGACCATTCGGTCGCCAGCTGCGGGATGATTTCGAGGTCGGGTGTGATGTCCACCAGCTTGTCGCAGAGCGACGCGTAGACGATGCGACCCACGAAGGTGCGCGACTGGTCGGGGTCCAGCACATCGGCATCGGATTGCAGCGCGATGCGCAGATCAGCCGCCTGCGCGCCGAGGGTCGTGGCCCCCAGCAATGCAGCGGCAAGTGTCATTTTGGTCAGTGTCATGTCGAACTCTCCTGTCGTTTCAATGAGTCTGGTTCAGCCTGTTATTCTTGGTTTTGGCGGGGGCGGAGCGTGGTCCGGTCCCGCATGGCGTCTTGGTAAAGCGCAAAGCGCGCGGCGGCCCCGGGGGCGCGTTCGGGCGCATCGGCAAGGCCGAGGTCCGGCGTGGCGGCGGCGATCTCTTCGAAGTAATGGCAGGCGGCGACATGGCCCTCGCCCGCGCGGGTCTCGCGCAATGAGGGCGGCTCGCTCGCGCAGCGTTCTTTGGCAAAGGGGCAGCGGGTGTGGAAGCGACAGCCTGCGGGCGGGTTCGCCGGGCTGGGCATCTCGCCCTCAAGTGCGGTCTGCGGCGTGCGCGCGCCATGGGCGGCCACCGGAATGGCCGACAAGAGCGCACGGGTGTAGGGATGGCGCGGGTGGTTATAGACCGTATCGACATCGCCCTGTTCGACGATCTGGCCCAGATACATCACCGCCACGCGGTCGCTCATGTGGCGGATCACGGCGAGATCGTGGGCGATGATCACAAGCGTCAGCCCCAACTCATCGCGCAGATCGCCCAAAAGGTTAATCACCTGCGCCTGCACCGAGACGTCGAGGGCCGAGACCGGCTCATCCCCGATCACCAGTTTCGGGGCCGAGGCCAGCGCCCGCGCGATCCCGATCCGCTGACGCTGACCGCCCGAGAACTCATGCGGGTAGCGTTCGGCATGTTCGGGGCGCAGCCCGACCTTGGCCAGCAGTTCGGCCACTTTGCCGCGCCGCTCGGTGGCGGACATTTTCGGAAAATGCGTCTCCAGCGGTTCTCCGACCAGCTTGCCGACGCTCATCCGCGGGTTCAGGGATGAGAACGGGTCTTGAAAGATGAACTGCATGTCCCGGCGGAGCGCGGTCAGATCGCGCCCGGCGAGGCTGCGCACATCGCTGCCGTCGAATTGCACGTCGCCCTCGGTCGGGGTCAGCAAGCGCATCAGGAGGCGCGCGAGGGTGGATTTGCCGCAACCGGATTCGCCGACGATGGCAAAGGTTTCGCCCCGACGCACGTCAAAGGAAACGTCATCGACCGCCTTGACCGTGGCGCCCTTGGCCAATCCGCCGCCCGAAGTTTTGAAGTGCTTCTTCAGCCCGCGCGCTGTCAGGATCGTGTCACTCATGCGCTCTGCTCCAGATGTGTCTCCAGCGGGGCGAAATGACAGGCCACGGCATGGCCCCCCTCCAGCGGCGCAAGCGGCGGCTCCTGCGCGCAGATGGGCTGGGCGAAGGGGCAGCGCGTGGCAAAACGGCAGCCTTGGGGCATGTTCTGCGTCGTCGGCACCATGCCCGGCACGGTCGCCAAGCGTCCGCGCGGACCGCTAAGCTGCGGGATCGAGGACATGAGGCCGATCGTGTAGGGATGCTGTGGGTCGTTAAAAATGCGTTCCGCGGGGCCGGTTTCGACAATGGTGCCCGCGTACATGACGGCCACGGTATCCGCGATTTCGGCCACCACGCCAAGGTCATGGGTGATCATGATCGTGCCCATGTCGGTCTCGGCCTGAAGGTCGCGGATCAATTCGAGGATCTGCGCCTGAATGGTCACGTCGAGGGCGGTCGTCGGTTCATCCGCGATCAAGAGCGCGGGGTCGTTGACTAAGGCCATGGCGATCATCACCCGCTGGCGCATGCCGCCGGAGAGTTGGTGCGGGTAGTCGCGCATTCGCTTTTCCGCCGCCGGAATGCCGACCCGCTTGAGGATCGCCAGCGCCTTGTCCTCAGCCTCGGATTTGCTGGCATCGCTATGGGCGAGCACGGCTTCGGTGATCTGGTCGCCGATGCGGAAGGCGGGGTTGAGCGAGGTCATCGGCTCTTGGAAAATCATCGTCATCCGACTGCCGCGCAGCTTGCGCATGGCGGTATGGTCGGCAAGGTCGAGCTTCTGACCTTCGAAAACCATTTCGCCCGAGCGGATTGTCGCCGCACCGGCCGGCAGCAGCCCCATCATCGCCAGCGAGGTCACGCTTTTCCCGCAGCCGCTTTCCCCGACGACACAGAGTGTCTTGCCCGGGTGGACCGTGAAATTCACATGATTGATTTGGTCGCTCGGCGCGCCGCGAAAGCGCAGGCTGAAGTCACGCACTTCGAGCAAAACCTTGTCGGGACCGGTGTCGGGGCTGGGCAATGGACCGCTTTCTTGAACCAATATCAGATTGGTCGAGTATGCGGTTGCAACTTTCTTGCTGTCAATCCGGCGATTGCAGTTTTTGAAAAAGCCATTTGGGGTCAGTATTTTGGCGGGAATAGTGCCTGATATATCGGCGGTGATGCCTGATTTTTGGGCGATTTGTTGCGGCGGTTGGGTGCGCAGTTGGCGCGGGGTGGCGTTTGGGGAGAGTGCGGAAGGTATTTGAGAAAGGATGAAATGAAGGGGGTGGCGCGCTCTAGGGGCGATAGCGCTATTGTAGGGCGGGGGATTTGTTGCTTTATCGAGGGGGAGCCATGAACATCGAAAGGGCGGCATCCCCGCATGACCAGCAAACCTAAAACGGCGGAACGCAAGCGCGGGTCCGGGGCGCAATTTGTCTATTCCATCCTGCGCGATGAGATACTCGATCTGACCCTCTTGCCGGGTAGTCCGATCGACGAGATTCGCCTTTCCGAGCGGCTGTCGATGTCGCGCACGCCGATCCGCGAGGCCTTGGTGCGGTTGGCGAGCGAGGGGTTGGTGACCACGCTGCCCAACCGTTCGACGGTCGTGTCGAATATCGACTTCATGAACCTGCACACCTTCTTTGACGCGATGACCTTGATGTACCGTGTCACCACGCGTCTTGCGGCGCAGTTTCATACGCCGGCGGATATGGCCAATATTCGCGCGCGGCAGGTGGAGTTCGCCAAGGCCGTGTCGGCGCAGGACGCGCTGTCGATGATCGCGACGAACCGGGAGTTCCATGCCGAGATCGCCCGGGCGGGGCGCAACCCCTATTACGAATCGCTTTGTCTGCGGCTGTTGGATGAGGGGCGCCGGTTGCTGCGGATGTATTACCAGTCCTTCGACGATCAGCTTCCCAGTGAGTATGTGCAGGAACATGAGGACTTGATCGCGGCGATTGAGGCGCGGGATATTGGTCGTGCGGATTCTTTGGCCGCAACCCATGCAGATCAGATCGTGGGGCAGATTCAGGCGCTGATTTCGCGGGATCGGCGGCAGCATATCGACCTTTAATTATAGGAAAACGCACCTTTATCGGCCCGTCATAGGGGCTGTGCAGATTTTATGTCGACAAATAAAATACAATAGCTAAGATGCAGCCAAGCCCGGCAGTATCGCGGCCGGTTTCTATGATGGAGAGATATATGACCCCTTCGATTTTTTCCGGCTGCATCCCGGCCCTGATGACCCCCTGCACCGAAGACCGGAAACCTGACTTCGACGCTTTGGTGCGTATGGGCAAAAAGCTGATCGCCGATGGGATGAGCGCGGTGGTTTACTGTGGGTCCATGGGTGATTGGCCGCTGCTGACCGATGCAGAGCGGATGGAAGGTGTCGAACGTCTGGTCGAAGCGGGCGTGCCGGTAGTTGTGGGCACGGGGGCCGTGAATACGAAGCTGGCCGCCGAACATGCGGCGCATGCGCAAAAGGTCGGCGCCAAGGGACTGATGTTGATCCCCCGCATCCTGTCGCGCGGCACGTCGGCTGCCGCGCAGAAGGATCACTTCAAAAAGGTTCTCTCGGCGGCGCCTGAGCTTCCCGCCGTGATCTACAACAGCCCCTATTACGGTTTTGCCACCCGGGCCGATCTCTTCTTTGCGCTGCGGGCCGAGCATTCCAACCTTGTCGGCTTCAAGGAGTTCGGCGGCGCGGATGATCTGCGCTATGCGGCGGAGAATATCACCAGCCGGGATGATGAGGTCACGCTGATGATCGGTGTGGATACCACCGTCTTCCACGGTTTTGTCAATTGCGGCGCCACCGGGGCGATCACCGGGATCGGCAATGTGCTGCCGCGCGAAGTGTTGCATCTGGTTGCCCTCAGCCAAGCTGCGGCGGCGGGCGATGCCGAAGCGCGCCAGCGGGCGCAGGAGCTTGATGCGGCCCTTGGTGTTCTGTCCTCCTTCGACGAGGGGCCGGACCTCGTGCTTTATTATAAGCATCTGATGGTGCTCGAAGGCCATGCGGAATATGCGTTGCATTTTAATGAGACTGACGCGCTGACAGACAGCCAGCGCGGCTATGCCGAGGCGCAGTATAAACTCTTCCGCACATGGTATGCCGATTGGAGCCAGCAGGGCGGGGCGGTCGCGAAATACGCCGCTTAATCTCCTTAGCCACCTCTCCCCGGCTGGGCAGGCCCGTCGCATTTGCGGCGGGCCTTTTGCGTTCGTGGCAAGCCTTTCGAAGAAGATAATTGCAAACGCATATAAATGTGACTAGCATCTTTGCAGGGATAACGCATCGGGAGTGGGTGCGCCATTTGAGGGAGATTAATTGAAATGAGTGCTACGGATTTAATGCGTGATTTCGGCGCGATGCTGGCTTCGGGCGGGGTTGAGGTCGTCGATTGCTCGGGCGTCTTGGGGCCGGATACGCCGATCCTGCAGCTGCCTGCTGATTTCGCCAAGCCGACGCCGAAGGTCGAGATTCACAAGATCAGCGAATATGACGAGGACGGCCCCTTCTTTGCCTGGAACTGGATGGTGCTGGGCGAGCATTCGGGCACGCATTTCGACGCGCCGCATCATTGGATCACCGGTAAGGATTATGACGACGGCTTCACTGATACGCTCGACGTGCAGCGTCTGGTCGCCCCGGTCAACGTGATCGATTGTTCGCAGCAGGCGCAGGAAGACCCGGATTTCCTGCTCGATGCCAAGGGCATCAAGGAATGGGAAGCCGAGTATGGCGAGATCGGCGAAGGCGAATGGGTCGTCATGCGCACCGATTGGGACGCGCGCGTCGATGACGAGGCGCGGTTTCTTAACGCCGATGAGACCGGGCCGCACAGCCCCGGGCCGACCCCGGATGCGATTCAGTACCTGATGGAGAAGAAGATCGTCGGCTGGGGCACGCAGTGCATCGGCACCGATGCGGGGCAAGCGGGCGGGATGGAGCCGCCCTATCCGGCGCATAACCTGCTGCATAAGAACAACTGTTTTGGCCTGGCGTCACTGGCCAACGTCGACAAACTGCCGCCGAAGGGGGCGATCCTGATCGCCGCGCCGTTGAAGATCAAGAACGGCACCGGTAGCCCCATTCGGGCGCTGGCACTGGTGCCGAAGGGCTGATCGGTGACAGATACACCACCTTCCGGGGCCGAGAACGCGCCGCTGGATCGGATGGGGCTCGATAACTTCGCGCCCTATCTGATGAACCGGATCATGGGGCGGTACAATGCCGCCCTGTCGGCGGAGATGGCGGCACTTGGCCTGACCACGCCGCAGATGCGCTCGCTCGCGGTGCTGTCGGTGACCGACGGCATCCTGATCCGCGAACTTGCGGTCTACGCCGTGGTCCAGCAGTCGACGCTCAGCCGCGCGCTGGATGCGTTGGTGCGCGACGGGTTGGTCCGGCGCGAGACCGATGCGAATGACAGCCGCGCCACGCGGGTCTACCTCACCGAGCAGGGGCGCGAAGCCTATCAGCGCCTTTGGCCCCATATGGCCGCCGCCTATGACGCGATGTTCAAGGGCATCGGCGCCGAAGAGAAGGCGGCCTTCGTGGCCACCTTGCAGACCATGCTGCGCAACATCCGCAAACACGATTTCTGAGAGGGTCCGATGGCCGAACGTTCGTTCAAGGCAGAGGTGGAACATCTGCGCAAGGGAGACGGCGACGTCTTCACCGGCGAGGGCATCCTTGCGATCACCAAGGCGCTTTTGGAGAACGGCGTGGGCTATGTCGGCGGCTATCAGGGTGCGCCGATCAGCCACCTGATGGACGTACTGGCCGATGCCGAGGAACTGATGGGCGAGCTTGGCGTGCGCTTCGAGGCCAATGCCAGCGAGGCTGCCGCGGCGGCGATGCTGGCGGCTTCCGTGCATTACCCGATCCGCGGGGCGGTGACCTTCAAGGGGCCGGTGGGGGTGAACGTGGCCTCGGACGCGCTGGCGAACCTCAGTTCCTCTGGCGTAACCGGCGGCGCTTTGGTGATCGTGGGCGAGGACTATGGCGAAGGCTCCTCGATCATGCAGGAGCGCAGCCACGGCTTCGCGATGAAATCGCAGTTCTGGATGCTCGACCCGCGCCCGAACCTGCCTTCGATCACCAAGGCGGTGAAGGACGGGTTCGAGCTTTCCGAGGCCAGCAACACGCCCGTCATGCTGATGGTGCGCATCCGGTCATGCCACGTGACGGGCAGTTTCGAGACCCGCGACAACCAGCGCCCGCCACTGACCGTTGCCGAGGCGGCGGCCAACCCGCAATCGGATTTCAACCGCGTCGTGCTGCCGCCGATGTCCTATCTGCATGAGAAGGACAAGATCGAGAACCGCTGGCCTGCGGCCGAAAAGTTCATTCGCGACAACAAGCTCAACGAGTTCTTCGGTCCCGAGAAGGCGCCTCTGGGCATCGTGGTGCAGGGCGGCATGTACAACTCGGTCATCCGCGCGCTGCAACGGTTGGGACTGGCGGACATCCACGGCCAGACCGAGGTGCCGCTTTACGTGCTGAACGTCACCTACCCGCTGCTTAAGGACGAGTTCGACGACTTCTGTGCGGGCAAGGAGCATGTGCTGGTGGTCGAGGAGGGCCAGCCCGATCACATCGAGCAGCAGCTTGGCTCCTACCTTTACAAACTGGGCCGCCAGGTGAAGCTACACGGCAAGGACGTGCTGCCGATGGCGGGCGAATACACCGGGCAGGTGCTGCTCGACGGGGTGACGGATTTCCTCAAGATCGCCGCGCCCGAGATGCTGCCCGGTGCCGTGCGCGCACCTAACGCTGACGCCCCGGCGATTCCGGACCTGTCTCGGACCGTGCCGATCCGCCCGCCCGGCTTTTGCACCGGTTGCCCTGAACGCCCGATCTTCGCCGCAATGAAACTGACCGAGCAGGAGCTGGGCAAACACCAGATCACCGGCGACATCGGCTGCCACCTCTTCGGTTGCCTGCCGCCTTTCGAGATTGGCGGCTCGACCATGGGCTATGGCCTCGGTCCCGCTTCAAACGCGGCCTTCGATGGGGGTGGCGACAAGCGGGTGATTTCGATCCTCGGCGACGGCGGGTTCTGGCACAACGGTCTGTCGACCTCGATCGGGAACATGGTCTTCAACAAATCCGACAGCGTCGCGGTGATCGTCGACAACTACTACTCCGCCGCCACCGGCGGGCAGGATGTGATGTCCTCGCGCGCGCATAACGATACGAAATCGACCAACAACCCGATCTCCAAGGCGCTTAAGGGCGTGGGCGTGGAATGGGTGCGCCAGATCGACCGGACCTATGACGTGGGCAAGCTGCGCGAGGTGCTGCGCGAGGCGCTGACCACAGACTACAAGGGGCCGAAGGTGATCGTGGCGTCGTCGGAATGCATGCTCAACAAGCAGCGCCGTGAGAAGCCGAAACGCAATCAGGCGATCAAGGAAGGCCGCCGCATGGAAGTGCCGCGTTTTGGCGTCGATGCGGATGTTTGCACCGGCGATCACGCCTGCATCCGGCTTTCGGGCTGCCCGTCGCTCTCGCTCAAACGTCTCGACGATCCGCTGCGCGACGATCCGCTGCGCGACGATCCGGTGGCGCATATCGACCAGACCTGCGTGGGCTGCGGCAACTGCGGCGAAGTGGCGGATACAGCGGTGCTTTGCCCGTCGTTCTATCAGGCCGACGTGGTGCATAACCCGACCCGTTTCGAGCGCTGGCGCGCCGAAGCGACGGGCAAGATCATCGGTTGGCTGCAACGGCGGCGCGATGCGAAACGGCTGCGCAACGAAGGAGTGGCGACATGAACATGGTGCTGCCGCAAAAGACCCCGGACGCGCGGGCCGGGGAGATCATCAAGCTCGCGGTCATGGCCGTGGGCGGGCAGGGGGGCGGCGTGCTCACCGGCTGGATCGAGGCGATGGCCCGGGCCGAGGGCTATGTCTGTCAGGCGACCTCGGTCGCCGGCGTGGCGCAGCGCACCGGGGCCACCATCTACTACGTCGAAATGGCCCCCAAGAGCGCGCTCGACCCCGTCTTCGCGCTGGCCCCGGCGGCGGGCGACGTGGACGTGCTGATCGCCGCCGAGATGATGGAAGTGGGCCGCGCCGTGATGCGCGGTTTCGTGACGCCGGACCGGACGACGCTGATCGGCTCGACCCACCGCGCGCTGGCGGTGAGCGAGAAGATGGCGCCGGGCGACGGCATTGCCGATGCCGATGAGGTCCGCGCGGCGGCCGAGATCGCGGCGCAGAAACTGGTGCTCGAAGATATGGAAGGGCTGGCCGTCGGCGCAGGTTCGGTCATCTCGGCCTCGCTCTTCGGCGCGCTTGCAGGCTCCGGCGCGCTGCCGTTTCCACGTGAGGCCTATGAGAATGCGATCCGTGCCGGCGGCAAGGGGGTCGAACCCTCGCTGCGCGCCTTCGCCGTGGGCTTTGACGCCGCGCAGGGCAAGCTGCCCGAAACACCGCAGGCCCCCGAGGAAGAGATCAAACCGTTCAGCCTTGTCGGGCCGGAGAAGCTGCAGGCCGAATGGGCCGCGCTGGTGGACCGGGCCGACCGCCTGCCCGAGCCGGTGCGGGACCTCGCGCTCGCCGGGCTCGCCAAGGTGGTGAACTTTCAGGACTGCGCCTATGGCGCGCTTTACCTCGACCGGCTCGATACCGTGTTGGCCCGCGATGATGCTGCACACGACTGGGCGCTTTCGGCGGCGGCGGCGAAATACATCGCCAACGCCATGGCCTATGACGACATCATCCGCGTGGCGGACCTCAAGACCCGCGCCCCGCGTCTGTCGCACATCCGCCAAGAGATGCGCGCGGGCGAGGAGAACCTGCTGCAACTGACCGAATACTTCCACCCCCGCGCGGAAGAGATCGCAGGGCTCATGCCCGCGCGGCTCGGCGCCAAGGTGGAGGCGAGCGACACATGGATGGCCCGGCTGAACCGCTGGTTCGACAAGGGCCGCCGGTTGCGCACCGACCGGCTGCCCGCCTTCCTGATGCTGCATTTCCTCGGCGGCCTGAAGGGCTACCGGCTGCGCACCCATCGCCATGCCCTTGAGGTCGCGCATCTGGAGGACTGGCTCAGCCGCTGCCTTGCGGAGGTGGAGACTGGCTACGCCCTCGCTGTGGAACTGGTGAAATGCCGCCGCCTGATCAAGGGCTACTCCGACACCCATGCGCGGGGCCTGGGCAAGTTCGACCGGGTGATGGACGCCGCCGATCTGCTGCGCGGGCGTGACGACGCGGCGGAGTGGATCGCACGACTGCGCGAGGCGGCGTTGCAGGATGCCGAAGGCAAGGCGCTCGACGGGGCCATCGCCACGGTGCGGTCCTTCGTCTGAGGTGCCCGTTTTCTAAGCGGTCGCGGGGCGGATCACGCACAGAGCGGCCCCCGGCGTCTGCATCGCAGTTGACCACGGGTTCGCGTCGCGCCTAGCTGGGCGCAGTCACAGGGGACCGCCGCCATGGAACTTTCGCATCTCATCGCCTTCAACATCGCGCTCATCGCGTCGATCCTCAGCCCCGGCCCGGCCTTTCTGATCGCGTTGAAAACGACGCTGAGTTCGGGGCGGCAGGCGGGCGTTGCGGTGGGGGCTGGCCTCGGCCTTGTGGCGTCGTTCTGGACCCTCGCCGCGCTCTTGGGGTTGGAGGCCGTATTCCTCGCCTTCCCATGGGCCTATGCCATCGTGAAAACCGTGGGCGCAGCCTACCTGCTGTATGTGGCTTACGGCATGTGGCGCGGGGCGCGGGCACCGGTGACAAGCACGGTGACACCCGCCCGCCATGCGTTCCGGCAGGGGCTGATGATCAATATCCTGAACCCCAAATCGGTGCTTTTCGCCGCCGCGGTGCTGGTCGTCATCTTCCCCGAGGGGATGCGGCTGAGCGAGAACCTCTTGATCGTCGCCAATCACCTGATCATCGAACTGGCCTTCTACACCGCATTGGCCTTCGGCATGAGCCGCCCTGCCGTCAGCCAAGGCTACCTGCGCGCGAAGGTCTATTTCGACCGCATCGCCTCGGCTGTGCTGGGGCTTTTGGGGCTGCGGCTGTTGTTCACGCGTTAAAGCTCGGCCTCCCACCGGCGCGACAGGCGCATGGCGCCGTTGATGATTCCGACCATAGAGTAGGTCTGGGGGAAGTTGCCCCAGCCCTCACCAGTGGCAAAGGCAGTGTCTTCGGACATCAGGCCAAGGTGGTTGCGGGCCTCCAGCAACTCTTCGAACAGTTTGCGTGCTTCCTCTTCGCGGCCAATCCGCGCCAGCGCGTCGATGCGCCAGAAGGCGCAGACGTTAAAGCCCACCTCCGGCACGCCGAAATCGTCGGCCTCTTCGTATCGCAACATGAAGGGGCCGCGGCCCAGCACTTCGGAAAGACGTTCGACCGTGGCGATGAATCGCGGGTCTTTCGGCGGCAGAAAGCCGACCTCGCCCATCAGCAAAACGCTCGCGTCGAGGGTGCTGCCGCCGAAGCTTTCGACAAAGGCGCCGCGTTCCTCGGACCATGCGTTGTCGAGGATCTTGTCGCGGATCACCTCGGCCCGCTCCGCCCAGAGGGTGGCGCGGTCAACCAATTTCAGATGCCGCGCGATCTTGGCCAGACGGTCGCAGGCGGCCCAGCACATCAGCGACGAGGAGGTGTGAATCCGCGCGCGGCTGCGCAATTCCCAGATGCCCGCGTCGGGCTGGTCGTGCAGCTCCCACGCCTGTTCGCCGAGCGGCTCCAACTGCTCATAGGCGGTGCGTCCGGTGTTCATCGGCAGACGGTGATCGAAAAATGCCGGGGCCGCGCCGAGGATGATGTTGCCATAGGTGTCATGCTGGAAATGCTCATGCGCCTGATTGCCGATCCGCACCGGCCCCATGCCACGGAACCCCTGTAGACTGGGCGAGATACGTTCGGTCAGCGCCGTCTCTAGCCCCAGCCCCAGCACCGGCTGGATATGCCCGCCCTCGGCATCGGCCACGGCGTTCATCAGCCATTGAAAATAATGCTCCAACGTGCGGGTCGCGGCGAGGCTGTTGAGCGCGCGGACGGTGAAGAAGGCATCGCGCACCCAGCAATAGCGGTAATCCCAGTTGCGCCCCGAATCCGGCGCCTCGGGTAGGGAGGTGGTGATCGCGGCGATCACCCCGCCCGTGGCCTCATAGCTGCACAGTTTCAACGTGATCGCGGCGCGGATGACGGCCTCCTGCCACTCGAAAGGGATCGCCAAACGCTGGGTCCAGCGCTGCCAATAGCGGGTCGTCTTGGTGCGGAAGGTGGTGCCGATCTGCTCAGGGCTGTCCGACAGGGTCTCATCGGGGCCGAGGATGAAGGTCATCTCACCTTCGAGGTTAATCATCCGCCCGTCGAGCACATGATCAATCGGCGCGTCAGTGGTCAGGCGCATGTTCTGCTCAGGCCCGACGAAACGCACATGGTTGGAGCCACGGGTGAGGGTCGGGGCCACTTCCCCCCATTGAAAGCGCGGCTTCAGCCGCATCCGCACACGGGGGGAGCCTTCGATACGCCGCACCTGCCGCACCAGCATCTGCGGGCGAAAGCTGCGGCCATAGGCGGTGAAACGGGGGCAGAAGTCGACAACCTCGACCGCGCCCTTTGGGCTGCGCAACACGGTGCGCAGGATCGCGGTATTGGGCAGGTAGCTCTGCTCGCTCTCGGTCATATCTTCGAGTTCGACGGCAAATTCCCCGTCGCCCTCTTCGCCCGCGCCATGGCCCATCAGGCTGTGAAAGACCGGATCGCCGTCGAAACGCGGCAGGCAGAACCAGTTGATCGCCCCTTCGCGGCTGACCAGCGCCGCAACCGCGCAATTCCCGATGACACCTAGATCCATAAGTCCCTCTTTTCTATTCATGATGCGGCTGCCGGGCGGGCCGGATCAGCGCAAAATCTCTTCCAGCCAATCGGCAAAACCGGCCACGTCTTCGATGCGATGTTGGGCTTCGGTCGGCCCTTGGCCGATCTTGATGCCAAAGCCACCCATGGCCTGCGCCGCGCGAAAGCCGTCTTCGTCCGTCACGTCATCGCCGACCATCACGGGCAGACGGTCTGCGAAGGCGGGGGAGGCCATGAACCGCGCCACCGCGCCGCCCTTGTCGACACCTTTCAAGGCGACCTCGCTGACCATCTTGCCATGCAAACCGCGCAGGCTGGAGTCTTCGCCGACCAGCGTATCGACGAAGCCGCGACAGGCGTCTTCTTGCTCCGGGGCCTTGCGGTAATGCAGCGCGATCGCGCCGGGCTTGCGCTCGGATGTTACCCCATGCAGGACGGCGAATTCCTCGACCCGGTCGATGACCGGGGTGGGGATGCCCGCGCTCTGCTCCGGCGCGTGATCCTCCGCGGTGCTAAGCCGCAGCTCCAGCCCATGCGATCCTGAGACCGGCAGGCGCAGCGCACCCAAGATACGGTCCACATCCGCCATGGCCCGGCCAGAGATCACCGCCACCGCCCCATCCGTCTTTGCGACAAGACGGGTCAGAAGTTGGCGCGTCGCCTCCGGCAGACAGGCGTCTTCTGGGTTGTCGACAATGGGGGCGAGCGTGCCGTCGAGATCAAGGAAGAACGCATGGCGCTCGACCGGGATCACGGGCGGCAGATTGCGGGGCGACAGGGTGGTGCTATCCATAGGGTCCGGTCTATCCGTTTCGTTGCACGGGCGTTCCCCCAGAAACCTATGCGCCAGCGCAGCGAAATCAACGGATTTATGCTGCAACTGCGCAGAGATGCGCGATGTGCGCCGCGGGAACCCAGCCGATGTGCCCGCGTTGATCAAAACGGGGGCAGGCCCCAGACGCCACCCCGCCTATCGCAATCGGAAGCCCAGATGACCGCACCATCGACGCTCAGGTACTACCCCGACAGCAAACCCGGCATCGCTCGGCGGCGCTGCGGGCGGGGGTTTTCCTATCACGCGCCCGATGGCCGCTGCATCAAGGACAAGGCCGAGCGGGCGCGGCTGGTGAAACTGGCGGTGCCCCCGGCCTATGAGCGGGTCTGGATCAGCCCCTATGACAATGGGCACCTTCAGGCGACCGGCTTCGATGCGCGAGGCCGCAAGCAATACCGTTACCATCCGCTCTGGTCCGAGGCGCAGGCGCAGGAGAAATACGCAAGTCTGCCCGAGTTTGCCGAGACCCTGCCGCGCATCCGCCGCCGCGTGCGCCGTGATCTTAAGGAGGAGTTGGGCGAACGTGATTTCGCGCTGGCCGCCGCCGTGGCGATGATCGACCGGCTGTCGTTGCGCGTCGGCAATCAGGTCTATGCCGAAACCAACCGCACCTATGGCACGCTGACCCTGAAACGGCGGCATCTGGTCCTGCGCGATGGGAAGTTGCAGGCGTCCTTCATGGCGAAGGGCGGCAAACGGGTCCGCCGCCAGATCGCCAACCGCACCCTAATGCGCGCGCTTGAGAAAATTCGCGACCTACCCGGCGCGGACCTGCTGACATGGCTCGACGAAGAGGGGCAGCCGCGCAGTCTGACCTCCACCGCGCTGAACGACTACATCGCCGAGGCCGCTGGCACCGAAGGCTTCTCGGCCAAGACCTTTCGCACTTGGGCCGGGTCCGTCGCCGCCTTCGACGTTGCGCTGAAAGAGGACAAGCCCAGCATCAAATCCATGGCCGAAGCCGCCGCCGAACGGTTGCACAATACGCCCACCATCGCGCGTAACAGCTATATCCATCCGCAGGTGATCGAACTTTGCCAGACCCCGCAAGACTTGCCCGACCCGCCCGATATAGACGACATGACCCAAGCCGAGCGGGGCCTTCTGGCCTTTCTGCGCGCGAAGACGTGAACTTGAACTGACAATTCGGGCGAACTTTCAGCGCGCTCACGCATTGTTAACAGGAGTAGCGCTATCGCCCGACGTTAGAAGGACTAGAATTTCATGAGCGATACAGGTCGGCCAACCCTCAGCGGCGTCCTAGATGAGATGGAGCATCTTTCCGGCGGCGCGGATCGGCAAATCACCGTGGAAGAGATCATTGATTGTCTGGGTAAACATTCTTTTGCCTCAACCATTCTTGCCTTCAGCCTGATCTCAACCTCGCCCGCCAGCGGCATTCCGGGGATCACGGCTTTCATCGGTTTGGTGGTGCTGTTTCTGGTGGTGCAGATGATCTTTGGCCGCGACAGCCTCTGGCTGCCCGGTTTCGTCATGCGCCGTGACATCGCCGCGAAGAAACTCCGCGAGGGGGTGCGGTGGCTGCGCCGCCCGGTGGATTTCGTGGACCGCTATCTGCACGAGCGCTCGACCTTCATCCTGCACCGCCCGTGGATTTACCTGCCCCTGTTCATGGTGATGGCCCTGTCGATGTTCATGCCCTTCATGGAAGTCGTACCCACTTCCGGCTCCATCGCGTCGGCGATGATCGCCATTTTCGCGGCGGGCTATCTTATGCGCGACGGGCGGGTGGTCATCCTGTCGATGATCCTGATGTCGCTGCTGCCTGTGGGGGTCGCGTGGTTCTTTCTTGGGCGCTGAGAAAATAATTCCGGCCCTTGGCCATGCTGCACCTGCAAAAGATTTGACCAAAGGCGCTCAAGCTGGGAACCTTTACCGACCTAAACCATTAAACCGTTAGTGGTGGTCGGCGTTCCGCCTAATCAGGCTCGGCGACCGAAAATGATTGTTCCCGAGGCATAAAATGGCTGGCAGATTAATTGTAATCTCAAATCGCATCCCGTCGGAGGCCGCCCCTTCCGGTGGGCTGGTTTATGCGCTGCATGAAACCCTGCGCAAGATCGGCGGCATCTGGATCGGGTCGCACCCCGAAACCACGGAAACCCCCGCCAACAGTCTCAGCGAATATGGCGATCAGGGTAATTACACCCGGCTGAGCTTTAGCCTAACCCCCGAAGATTACAAGAATTTCTACCTCGGCTTCTCGAACTCGGTGCTTTGGCCTGTCTGTCACCGCCGCGGCGATCTGGTCAAGCTCGACCGCGGGTTCGAGCGGGGCTATTGCGCCGTCAATGCCCGCCTCGCCCGACAGGTGATGGAGGTGGCCGAGCCCGACGATATGATCTGGGTTCACGACTATCATTTCTTCCCCCTCGCCACAGAGCTGCGCAAGCTGGGCTTCACCGGCAAGATCGGGTTTTTCCTGCATATTCCCTTTCCCGCCTTGGGCGATATGGGCGCCCTCCCGCGGGAGGCCAATCTGGCGCATTGGCTGGCGGATTATGACCTCGTAGGCCTGCAAACCCGCGCCGATGTGGCCCGCTGTCTTGAGATGTTCCGGGCTGAGACCGATTCCGAATTTCTCATGGATGGCACGATCAAATGCGGCTCTCGCGCGGTGGCGCTACGGTCTTTCCCCATCGGGATCGACGTGGAAACCTTTGTGCAGGCCGCGCAGGGCGGCAGCGCGCAGGACCGTCTGGCCGACGATATGGCAGGCGACATCGTGATCGGCGTCGACCGGCTGGATTACTCCAAAGGTCTGCCCAACCGCTTCCGCGCCTTTGGCCGCTATCTTGAAACCCGGGATGAGCGGGAACGCCGGGTGAGCATGGTCCAAATCGCCCCGCCCAGCCGAGAGGAAGTCGCCGCCTATCGCGAGTTGCGCTACGAGTTGGAAGAGCTTGTCGGCCGCGTGAACGGGGAGCATGGAGAGATCGACTGGACCCCGCTGCGCTATATCCACCGCAACCTTGATCGCAACCTTTTGGCTCGCCTTTATCGCCGGGCGCGGGTCGGGATCGTGACGCCCTTCGCCGATGGGATGAACCTTGTGGCCAAGGAATATGTCGCGGCGCAAAACCCCGAAGACCCCGGCGTGCTGATCCTGTCGCATATGGCCGGCGCCGCCGAAGACCTGACGGATGCGATTCAGGTCAACCCCTATGACATCGAAGACATGAGCGAAGCGCTCAAGACCGCGCTCGCTCTGCCGCTGGAAGAGCGCAAGCGCCGCCATGCAAGCTGCATGGCGCAGGTGCGGGCCACGGATGTGAACCTCTGGAGCCAGCATTTTGTCGACGCTTTGAAAGCCTGCAAGCCGACGCTCGTGGTCAAGCCCCGCGCGCGGGAATGGACAGACGCCTAGCGGCGGGGGTCACTCTTCCGGCGCATAGACCACTGCGGTCTCCCAACCGTTGCATTTCTCGGCAAGGCCCGCAGGCAGCGCCAGATCGGTAAAGAACATATTCACCTCCCGCGCCGAGGCGATGCGCGCGGGGGCAGAGCGTTTGAATTTGGAATGATCGGTCACCAAAAAAGTCTTGCGCGACTGCGCGATGATACATTGGCTGACGCCGACTTCTTCGATGTCGAAGTCGAGCAGATCACCATCCGCGTCCATTGCCGAACAGCCGATCACCGCGATGTCGAATTTGAACTGGCGGATCGTTTCGATCGTTAGATTGCCGACCAGACCGCCGTCCATCCGGCGCAGCGCGCCGCCGGTCAGCACGATGCGGCATTCGGGGTTGTCGACCAGAATATTGGCCACGTTCATGTTGTTCGTTACCACCATCAGATCGCGGTGGTGAAGCAGGGCGCGGGCCACCGCCTCGGTACTGGTCCCGATATTTAGAAAGACCGAACAGCCGTCGGGGATATGTTCGGCGCAGGCGCGGGCGATGCGATTCTTGGCCTCTTCATGCAGATTGCGCCGCTCGGCATAGCCGATGTTGCTGGCCCCCGAGGGCAGCACCGCACCGCCATGGACCCGCTCAAGCTTACCGCTGTCGGCCAGTTCCGTAAGGTCACGGCGAATGGTCTGATGGGTCACGCCGAAATGTTCGGCCAGCCCATCGACGGTGACTTTGCCTTCGCGCCGGGCGATTTCAAGGATGTCGGGATGGCGGAATGTCTGTGAAATGGGCGTCGCTCCTGCCTGCTGTTGGCGCATTATCTCCAGTGTTTTGGCTAACGCAAGCATTCGCGCAGCAAGACACGTTTAACATGTTCGCTATGCTGGTGAAACGAACATAAACGAAAATAATTCTTGTGCAGTTGGGAGTCGTTTCGTAACACTGCCCCAAATTGGACAGTCTGAGCTGGGGGAGGGCCGGATCGTGAACCAACAGCCCGAAAGCCATATGGCCGCTGCCCCGGTCGATTTATTCGTCATCGGTGGTGGCATTAACGGCGCCGGGATCGCGCGCGACGCGGCAGGCCGGGGTCTGAGCGTGACCTTGGCCGAGATGAACGATCTGGCCTCGGCGACCTCTTCGGCCTCGACCAAGCTTTTCCACGGCGGGCTGCGTTACCTTGAGTATTTCGAGATCGGCCTTGTGCGCCATGCGTTGACCGAGCGCGAGGTGCTGCTGAAGGCGATGCCGCATATCTCTTGGCCGATGCGTTTCGTGCTGCCCTATCACCGCGACATGCGGTTCGAGGGCGATACGCCGACCTCTAAACTGCTGCGGTTGTTCATGCCGTGGATGCGGGGCCGCCGCCCGGCATGGCTGATCCGTCTGGGCCTGTTCCTCTATGACAACCTCGGCGGGCGTAAAATCCTGCCCGCCACACGCAGCCTTTCCTTGCGCGGCACGCCCGAAGGGGCGCCGCTGGAGGATCGGTTCGAGAAGGCTTTTGAATACTCCGATTGCTGGATCGAAGACTCCCGCCTTGTGGTGCTGAACGCCCGCGACGCCGAACTGCGCGGCGCGCGTATCATGACCCGGACCAAAGTCGTCTCTGCCGACCGCAGCGCCGATGGCTGGGCGGTCACCGTAGAGCATGGCGCGGATGGCCGGCGCGAGGTGATCCACGCCAAGATGCTGGTCAACGCGGGTGGTCCGTGGGTCGGCGACATCATCCACAACACCGCGCGCCTGAACTCCTCCGAAGGGGTGCGGCTGGTGCGCGGCAGCCATATCGTGACCAAGCGGCTCTACGATCACGACAAATGCTATTTCTTCCAAGGCACCGATGGGCGGATCATCTTCACGATCCCCTATGAGCAGGATTTCACCCTGATCGGCACCACTGACGCCGATCATCCTGATCCGTCCGTCACCCCGGAATGCACGCCCGAAGAGCAGGACTACCTGATCGACTTCGTGAACGGCTATCTCAAGCAGGACATCACCCGCAAAGATATCGTCTGGACCTATTCCGGGGTGCGTCCGCTTTATGACGATGGCGCCAGCAGCGCCACGGCGGCGACGCGGGATTATACGCTCAAGGTCGACAAGACCGGCGGCGCGCCGATCCTCAATGTCTTTGGCGGTAAGATTACGACCTACCGCAAACTGGCCGAAGACGCGCTGGAGCTGATCGCGCCGCATTTCGACGGGCTGTCGGGCCATTGGACCGCGGGCGTCGCCCTGCCCGGCGGTGATTTCCCGGTGGACGGCGTGGCGCAGTTGATCGCGCGACTGAAAGCGGATTATGACTTTCTGGATGAAAGCTGGGCAGCACGGCTGATCCGCGCCTATGGTACGGATGCTTGGGCGATGGCGGGCGAGGCCAAGACGCTGGCGGATATGGGCGAGCATTTCGGGGCTACCCTCACCGCGCGCGAGGCCGCTTGGCTGATGAACAAGGAATATGCCCTCAGCGCAGAGGACGTCGTCTGGCGCCGCAGCAAGCTGGGCCTGCGAATGGACGAGACGCAGATCGCGCGTCTTGATGAATGGATGCAGATGCGCGCGGCGAAACAAGCCGCCTCTGCGGCGGAATGAGGGGAGGTCGAACGTGAGTTTGATCCTGAAGAACGTGTCGAAGACGGTAGGCGGCCAAACGCATATCTACCCGACCGACCTGACCTTGGAAAAAGGCACGATGAACGTGCTTTTGGGGCCTACGTCCTCGGGCAAGACGTCGCTGATGCGGCTGATGGCGGGGCTCGATGTGCCGGGCACCGGGCAGGTGATCTGGAACGGCGAAGACGTGACCGGCATGCGGGTGCAGGACCGCAAGGTCGCCATGGTCTATCAACAGTTCATCAACTACCCCTCGATGACGGTTTACGACAACATCGCCTCTCCGATGAAGCTGGTGGGCAAGTCGAAGGATGAGATCGATCGCGCCGTGCGCGAAACCGCTGAGTTGATGCAGCTCACCCCGATGCTCGACCGCAAACCGCTGGAGCTTTCGGGCGGCCAGCAGCAGCGCTGCGCCTTGGCGCGGGCGCTGGTCAAGAATGCCGGGCTGGTGCTCTTGGATGAGCCGCTGGCCAACCTCGACTACAAGCTGCGCGAAGAACTTCGTGCCGAAATCCCGCGTATCTTTGAACGGGCCGGGTCGATCTTTGTCTATGCCACGACCGAGCCGGAAGAGGCGCTGCTTCTGGGCGGCAATACCGCGACGCTCTGGGAAGGCCGCGTTACGCAATTCGGCCCGACGCCGAGCGTCTACCGCCGGCCCGAGAATGCGACCACGGCGCGGGTGTTCTCTGACCCGCCGATGAACTTCCTCAGCATGACCAAATCGGGCGACACGCTGCGCTTCGACGGGGGTGAGATGGCGGCACCTGCCAGCATGGCCGGCCTGCGCGACGGCGAATATACCGCCGGTTTCCGCCCCAACCACCTCACGCTAAGCGCGCAGGCGCCGGAGGCCATCGGCTTTGACGCGGTACTGAACGTGACCGAGATCACGGGGTCGGAGACCTTTATCCACCTCGATTACCACGGCGCGAAATGGGTCGGTCTGGTGCATGGCATTCAGCATTTGCAGCCCGGCCAGCCGCTGTCGGTCTATCTGGACCCGGCGCATATCTACCTGTTTGACGCGAACGGGGCGCTCGTCTCGGCCGCGCCCTATGCGGAGGCGGCATAATGGCCAAGATCACGCTTGATAACCTCGCCCATTCCTATCTGCCCAATCCCAGCGGTGAGGATGATTTCGCCCTCAAGGAATTGAACCACGACTGGATCGACGGCGAAGCCTATGCGCTTTTGGGCGCCTCGGGCTGTGGCAAATCCACATTGCTCAACATCATCTCGGGGCTTTTGCAGCCTTCGCAGGGGCGCATCCTATTCAATGATGTAGACGTTACCCATGCGCCGACCGCGGAGCGCAACATCGCGCAGGTTTTCCAGTTCCCGGTCGTTTACGACACGATGACCGTGCATGACAATCTGGCCTTCCCGCTGCGCAACCGCGGGGCGGATGCCTCTTATGTCGCGTCCCGCGTCCAACAGATCGCCAAGATGATCGGCATGGAGGATGAGCTGAACCGCAAGGCGCGGGGCCTCACAGCAGATGCCAAGCAGAAGATTTCGCTGGGCCGCGGCATGGTGCGCGAGGACGTGAACGCGCTCTTGTTCGACGAGCCGCTCACGGTGATCGACCCCCATATGAAGTGGGAACTGCGCACGCAGCTCAAATCGCTGCACCACGAATTCGGCCACACGATGATCTATGTCACCCATGACCAGACCGAGGCGCTTACCTTCGCCGATAAGGTGGTGGTGATGTATGATGGCCGCGTCGTGCAGATCGGCACGCCGCAGGAGCTTTTCGAGCGGCCTGCCCATACTTTCGTGGGCTATTTCATTGGCTCGCCGGGGATGAACCTCTTTGACGCGCAGATCGCGGGCAATGCGGCGCAGGTTGCGGGCGCGAGTGTCAATTTGAACAAGACCTACGCCCCCAAGGGACAGAAAACGCAACTGGGCGTCCGGCCTGAGTTCGTTCGGATCAATGGCGAAGGTCTGGGCCTTCCGGCCAAGGTGACCCGTGTCGAGGATGTGGGCCGTCACAAGATCATCCGTCTCGACGTGGCAGGCCAGCAGGTCAGCGCCATCGCCGAGGAGGGCGCGACAGTGCCGAGCGAAAACACCGCGATCAGTTTCGATCCGGCGGGCATCAACGTCTATGACGACGACTGGCGCATCAGCGCAGAGGGAGAGGCCGCATGAACAAGACCGTCAACCAAAAGGCATGGTTCCTTGTCCTGCCGGTGCTGATCCTCGTGGCCTTTTCGGCCGTGATCCCGCTGATGACCGTGGTGAACTACTCGGTACAAGACACCTTTGGCCGGAACGAATTTTTCTGGGCCGGGCTGGAGTGGTTTTCCGACATGCTCGACAGCGACCGGATGTGGGACGCGCTTGGCCGTCAGTTGATCTTCTCGGGCGTCATTCTGGCGATCGAAATTCCGCTTGGCATCTTCGTTGCGCTCAACATGCCGAAAAACGGGTTCTGGGCCAGTTTCTGCCTTGTCCTGATGTCCCTGCCGCTGTTGATCCCGTGGAACGTGGTCGGCACCATTTGGCAGATCTTTGGCCGCGTCGACATCGGCCTTCTGGGCTATACGCTCGACAAGCTGGGCATCACCTATAACTACACCCAAGACATCACCTCGGCGTGGATTACGGTTGTGGTCATGGATGTCTGGCACTGGACCTCTCTGGTGGCGCTCTTGGCCTATGCCGGTCTGCAATCCATTCCGGACGCTTACTATCAAGCGGCCAAGATCGACCAAGCCAGCCGTTGGGCCGTGTTCCGCTACATCGAACTGCCCAAGATGGCGGGCGTGCTGATGATCGCCATTCTGCTGCGCTTCATGGACAGCTTCATGATCTATACAGAGCCGTTCGTCGTGACCGGCGGCGGGCCGGGCAATGCCACGACCTTCCTGTCGATCGACTTGGTGAAAATGGCCATCGGCCAGTTTGACCTCGGCCCCGCAGCGGCGTTCAGCCTGATGTATTTCCTCGTTATCCTGTTGATCTCATGGGTGTTCTACACCGTGATGGTCAACCTCGACAAAAGGGATGGTGTGTGATGACCGACACAACCGTGCAAGCCCCCGGCGCCGCGCCCATTCCGGGTGACGTGACCGCTGCCAAACGCACCCGGCGCAGCCGCTTCCGGCCCAAGGGCTCGGTGGTGGTGATGACGCTCTACTTGCTGTTCCTGATGCTGCCGATCTATTGGCTCATCAACATGAGCCTCAAGACCAATGCCGAAATCCTCGGGTCCTTCTCGCTCTATCCGCGGGACCTGACGCTGGCGAACTATGCCAAGATCCTCACCGATCCGAGCTGGTATATGGGCTATGTGAACAGCCTTATCTATGTGGTAATGAACACGGTGATCTCGCTCGCCGTGGCGCTGCCGGCGGCCTATGCTTTCTCGCGCTACACGTTTCTGGGCGACAAACACCTGTTCTTCTGGCTGCTGACGAACCGCATGTCGCCGCCCGCCGTTTTCGCGCTGCCGTTCTTTCAGCTTTACTCTTCGGTCAACCTCTTTGACACGCATATCGCGGTGGCGCTGGCGCATTGCCTGTTCAACGTGCCGCTCGCGGTTTGGATCCTTGAAGGTTTCATGCGCGGCGTGCCGAAAGAAATCGACGAGACGGCCTACCTCGACGGCTATTCCTTCCCGCGTTTCTTTATCCGCATCTTCACCCCGCTGATCGCCAGCGGCATCGGGGTCGCGGCCTTCTTCTGCTTCATGTTCTCATGGGTGGAACTGCTGCTGTCGCGCACGCTGACCTCGGTCGATGCCAAACCCATCGCGGCCACCATGACGCGCACCGTTTCGGCCTCGGGCCTCGACTGGGGGGTCTTGGCCGCGGCGGGTGTGCTGACCATCGTGCCGGGGGCGCTGGTGATCTATTTCGTCCGCAACTACATCGCCAAGGGCTTTGCCCTCGGGCGGGTATAAGAGAGGAGACCGCCCATGTCTTGGATGGCTTGGACCATGCCCACCGCGATCTTCTTCGGTGTCATCGCGCTGTTACTCGTGACCTTCACGATCCTCGCGATCAAATTCCCTGAGACGCCCCGTGTGGGCATCCTCAGGATTGAGACAACCCGTGGTGACCGTCTGTTCATCACGCTTCTCGGCTCGGCCTTTATCAATTTGATCTGGCTGGGTTTCGAGGCGGGTCCGCAGCCCTATGCGCTGCTGGTCTGCCTTGCCTATGCCGCAGCCGTATTTCGCTGGGTCTAGGCGCTATCACGGCGGACCCTGGGCAACCGGGGCCGCCATACGACACGACCAAATGTCTAGGGAGGACATAATGAAACGATCTGTCATGAAATCGAGTACCGCTTTGGCGGTCACGCTCGGTCTGCTCGCCGGGCCAGCATTCGCGGATATGGAAGCCGCGAAGAAGTTCCTCGACGAGGAAATCGAACGCTCCGCGCTGAGCCGCGAAGAGCAGGAAGCGGAGATGCAATTCTTCATCGACGCGGCCGAGCCCTTCAAAGGCATGGACATCAAGGTGGTCTCTGAAACCATCACCACGCACGAATATGAAGCCAACGTGCTGGCCCCGGCCTTCAGCGCGATCACCGGCATCAACATCACCCACGACCTGATCGGTGAAGGTGACGTGGTTGAAAAGCTGCAAACCCAGATGCAGTCGGGCGAGAACATCTATGACGCCTATGTCAACGACTCGGACCTCATCGGCACCCACTGGCGCTACAAACAGGCGCGCAGCCTGACCGACTGGATGGAGAATGAAGGCAAGGACGTGACCAACCCCGGTCTCGATCTGGACGACTTCATCGGCCTTGATTTCACCACCACCCCGGATGGTGATCTGTACCAACTGCCCGACCAGCAATTTGCAAACCTTTACTGGTTCCGCCACGATTGGTTCACCGATCCTGAGCTGATGGCTGAATTCAAAGAAAAATACGGCTATGAGCTGGGCGTGCCGGTCAACTGGTCTGCCTATGAGGACATTGCTGAATTCTTCACTGGCCGCACGATTGATGGCGTCGAAGTCTATGGCAACATGGACTATGGCAAGAAAGACCCAAGCCTTGGCTGGCGCTACACCGACGCGTGGCTGTCCATGGCGGGTGGCGGCGATGTGGGGGAGCCCAATGGCCTGCCGGTCGATGAATGGGGCATCCGGGTGAACGAGAACTCCCAGCCTGTCGGGTCCTGCATGGCACGCGGCGGCGCCACCAACGATGCAGCGGCGGTCTATGCGATCACCAAAGCGATCGAATGGCTGGAGAAGTACACGCCCCCCGCAGCCGCGGGCATGACCTTTAGCGAAGCAGGCCCGGTGCCCGCGCAGGGGGCCATCGCGCAGCAGATGTTCTGGTACACCACATTCACCGCCGACATGGTCAACGACAGCGCCAAGGCCGTGCTGAACGAAGACGGCACGCCCAAGTGGCGTATGGCCCCCAGCCCGCATGGTGCCTATTGGAAAGAAGGCCAGAAGGTTGGCTATCAGGACGTGGGCAGCTGGACGCTGATGGAAAGCACGCCCGTCGACCGTGCCAAAGCCGCATGGCTCTATGCGCAGTTCGTGACCTCGAAAACCGTGGACGTGGAGAAAGCCCATGCCGGTCTGACCTTCATCCGCGAGTCGACCATCCAGCACGACAGCTTCACCGAGCGCGCGCCGAAACTCGGCGGTCTGGTGGAATTCTACCGTTCGCCCGCGCGCACCGCATGGTCGCCCACTGGGACGAACGTGCCGGATTACCCCAAGCTGGCGCAGCTTTGGTGGCAGAACATCGGCGACGCGATGTCGGGTGCGAAAACACCTCAGGAAGCGCTCGACAGCCTCTGCGCCGAGCAGGAAAAGGTCATGGAACGTCTTGAGCGCGCAGGCGTCCAAGGTGATCTGGGTCCGAAAATGAACGAGGAGCGTGAAGCCTCCTACTGGCTTGAGCAGGAAGGTTCGCCCGTTGCCAAGCTCGACAACGAAGACCCCGAGCCCGAGACCATCAGCTACGAAGAGTTGATCAAGTCCTGGCAGTAAGCCAAACTTTCGGGGGCCGGGACGCAGCAGCGTTCCGGCCCCTTTTTCGTTTCATCCAACATCCGGGGGCCGCGCCATGACCCATATCCTCGCCATTGATCAGGGAACCACCTCCTCGCGGGCGATCATCTTTGACGGCAACATGTCGGTGACGGCCACGGCCCAAGAAGAATTTCCGCAGCATTTCCCCCGCTCCGGCTGGGTCGAACATGATCCGGGCGATCTGTGGTCGACGACCGCTGGCACCTGCCGCGCGGTGATCGAAAAGGCCGGTCTGCGCCCCGATGACATCGCCGCCATCGGCATCACCAACCAGCGCGAGACGACGCTGGTCTGGGACGCAAAGACCGGCAAACCTGTCCACAACGCCATCGTCTGGCAAGACCGCCGCACCGCTGATTTCTGCCGGGCGCTGCGCGAAAGCGGCGACGACAAGATCATCACCGAACGCACCGGCTTGCTGGCCGATCCCTATTTCTCAGGCACCAAGCTGAAATGGATCCTCGACAACGTCGAAGGCGCGCGCGAGCGTGCGCGGGCGGGCGAGCTGCTTTTCGGCACGGTCGACAGCTATCTGATCTGGAAGCTCACCGGCGGCGCGCGCCATGTGACCGATGCGACCAACGCCGCCCGCACCATGCTCTATGACATCCACAAAGGCCGTTGGAGCACGACGATCTGCAAGATGTTCGACGTGCCGCTCGAAATGCTGCCCGAGGTGCAGGACTGCGCCGCCGATTTCGGCACCACGCGGCCCGACCTCTTTGGCCGCGAGATCCCGATCCTCGGTGTCGCGGGCGACCAGCAGGCGGCAACCATCGGGCAGGCCTGTTTCCAGCCCGGCATGATGAAGTCGACCTATGGCACCGGCTGTTTTGCCCTCCTGAACACGGGCGAGACGGCGGTGACCTCGACCAACCGGTTGCTCACCACCATCGCCTACCAACTCGACGGCAAGCCGACCTATGCGCTCGAAGGGTCGATCTTCGTTGCCGGGGCCGTGGTGCAATGGCTGCGCGACGGGCTCAAGATGATCCGCGAGGCGGGCGAGACGCAGGCATTGGCCGAGCAGGCCGATCCGCATCAGAATGTGGTGCTGGTGCCTGCTTTCGTGGGCCTCGGTGCGCCTTACTGGAACGCCGAATGCCGTGGCGCGATCTATGGGCTCACGCGCAACTCTGGCCCTGCGGAACTCGCGCGGGCGGCGCTCGAAAGCGTGGGCTACCAGACCCGTGACCTCTTGGAAGCGATGCAGGCCGATTGGGCCGCCCAAGGCCAGCCGGGCGAGATTGCGACTCTGCGCGTCGATGGCGGGATGAGCGCCAGTGACTGGGCGATGCAGTTCCTCTCGGACGTGATCGGCGCCTCGGTGGACCGCCCCGATGTGCTGGAAACGACAGCGCTTGGGGCCGCGTGGCTCGCCGGGCAGCGGGCGGGCATCTACCCCGATATGGAAGGCTTCGCCCGCGAATGGGCGCTTGATCGGCGGTTTGAAACCCAGATGGACGAGGCCGCGCGCGAAGAGAAATACGGCGCTTGGCAGCGGGCTGTTCAGGCGACGTTGCAGTTCTGATGCAGAGGATTTCCCCTTTCGGTTTCGCCACCGCCGGACGCATCCGTTTTGGCCGTGGCGTCGCGGGTGGAGCGGTCACCGCTGCGCGCGGCTATGGGCGGCAAGTGCTATTGCTGCGCGGCAGTTCGGTCACATGGGTCGATGAACTGGCGCGCGATCTGGCGGCAGCGGGCTGCGAGGTGACCCAGTTTTGCGGCGGCGGTGAGCCATCGGTCGAAGACGTGCGCGCCGCCGTGACGGCGGGGCGCGACGCGGATGTGGTGCTGGGCGTGGGCGGCGGCGCGGTGATCGACCTTGCCAAGGCGGCAGCGGCGCTGATCCCGTCGGAGTGCGACGTGATGGAGCATCTCGAAGTCGTGGGCGCGGGCAAACCCTTGCAGGCCGACCCCCTGCCGATGATCGCGATCCCCACTACCGCAGGCACAGGGGCCGAGGTGACCAAAAACGCCGTCATCGCCGTGCCGGAGGCCGCGCGAAAAGTCAGCCTGCGCGACGACCGTATGCTGCCGCGTCTGGCGTTGGTCGACCCGGCGCTGACCGATGGCGCGCCGCGCGGGGTGACCTTGGGCTCCGGTCTCGACGCGTTGGTGCAGGTGATCGAGCCCTATCTGTCCAGCAAGGCCAACCCGCTGAGCGATGCCCTCTGCCGCGCCGCGATCCCGCAGGGCATCGCCGCGCTTAAACGTCTGGCCGAGGGTGAGGATCCAGCCGCGCGGGATGCGCTGGCCTATGTCAGCCTATCGGGCGGTCTGGCACTGGCCAATGCGGGCCTCGGGGCCGTGCATGGGCTGGCGGGTGTGATCGGCGGGCGTTTCGGCACGCCGCATGGGCTGATCTGCGGGCGTTTGCTCGGTCCCGTTTTGGCCGCGAACAGGGATGCGATTGGGGCCTCGACCCGGTTTTCGGAGGTGCAGATGTGGCTCTCCGACGGGTTCGACCTGCCAGAGGACGGCACGTTCAAAGCGCTCACCGCCATGCTCGACGATTGGGGGCTGGATCGGTTGAACCGTTGGATCCCCGAAGATGCGGATCTGGGCGAGACGGCCCGCGAGGCGGCGGCTTCTTCCTCCATGCGCGCGAATCCTTGCGTGCTTGAGGCGGAAACCCTCGAAGCCTGCATCCGCGCGGCAATTTAGAACGGGCAGGGGCCACGGCCCCCGCCAGGCAGTTTTACGCGGCGCGCGGCGGCGTGTTGCCTTCGCCCAAATCCCAGAACACGCCCGCCATCACCCGCAGCGCATCGCGGCAGACGGGTTTTAGCACATGTTCATTCGGCGCGTGCTGCGAACAGCTGCGGTAGGAATGCGGCACCCAGACGGTGGGCAGGCCCAAGATATCGCTGAAGCTGTCATTGGGCAGCGAGCCCGCGAGGTTGGGCAGGATATGCGGCGCTTTCCCGGCGCTTTTCGTCAGAGAGTCAGCCACGAATTTGACCCAAGGGTGATCCGCATCCAGCCGCGTCGCGCGGAAAAAGCCACGGTCATGCGGTTCGATCCGGACATCCTCGAACCCCTGTTTATCAAGGTGCCGGCGCAGGGCGGGCAGGATGTCTTCGGGATCGGTGCCGACGACATAGCGCAATTGGCAGGTGGCCGTCGCATGGGCCGAGATCGCGTTGACCGGCGCTTCGGGCACGCCGCTTTTCATCGCGAGAATGGCAAAGCTGTTCCAGCCGTAGGCGCGCTCGACCGGGGTTAGGTCTTCTTCGCCCCAGTCGGTGTCGATGGCGGGGCCATCATCGCTTTCGATCGGCAGATCTTTCAACGCCGCGCGGACCGAGGGGGTCAGGCTGTCGGGCCGCCACTCGGGGATCTGGATTTGCCCGCGTTTGTCGGTGATGGTCGATAGGGCCTGCGCTAAGATCATCGCAGGATCGGCAAGCAAGCCACCCCAGTTGCCCGAGTGATGCGCCCCTTCGCGTTTGTCGACGATCAGGTCAAACGACACGCCCCCGCGCGACCCCATGAACATGGTCGGCACTTCGGGTTGCAGCCGCGGCCCGTCGGAGGCGATGAGCACGTCGGCGGTCAGTTCCTCACGGTGTTCGGCAAAGAACTCGGCCAGGCCCGCGCTGCCGGTCTCCTCGCTCATCTCGATCACGATGCGGCAGTTGAAACCCAGCTTGCCGCGGATTTTCAGCACGGCTTCGATGGCGGCGATGTTGATCAGGTGCTGGCCCTTGTTGTCGGCAGTGCCGCGGCCATAAAGCTTGTCGCCCTCTTCGACCAGTTTGAAAGGATGCAGCCCCTCGCGCCACTGGTCGGTCTGGGCGCGGATCACGTCGCCGTGGCCATAGGTCAGCACGGTCGGCAGGTCGTCCCCCTCACGGCGCTCGCCCACCAGAAAGGGGCCGCCGCGCGGGTCGGGATTGTCATGAAAACTACAGGCAAAGCCCATGGCCGTCAGCCGCGGCTCCATCGTCTCGACCAGATAGCGTTTCAGTTCGGGGGCTTGGTCGGGGTTCTGGCTTTCGGTCTCATAAGAGACGAGGTTGGCCAGTTCGGCTTGGAATGTCCCCTCATCGAAATAGGTCGAGATCGCTTCGATCGCTTGATCGCGGGTCATGCTTCAATGTCCTTTGTCATATCTTCGGAAATGGCGTCGCCCCAAGGCGACATGATCTCGGTGCAGCCGGAATTCTGCCCGCCCGCGCGCATCACGCCCGCGGGGCAGGCGAAAGCGTAGGGAAAGATCGTGCGTTTGGTCTCGGCGACCTCATTGTTCTCGCGCAGCCGGTCGAGCACGTCGCGCGGCAGGCTTTCATCGGCGATGAGCTGGTTGGCGTCCGAAGCGTCAATGCGCGGCGAGTGGAAACTGTCTTCGAGCGACATGTCAAAATCGGTGACGAAAGAGGACAGTTGCGCCACCGCGCCCAAAATCTTGCGCCCGCCGGAGGCGCCGAAGGCAAAGCGTTTGTCGCCCTGTTCGCCGATCACCGGGCAGACGTTCATCAGGCAGCGCTTGTTCGGCCCGAGGGAGTTCGGGCGGCCCTGAACCGGGTCGAACCACATGATGCCGTTGTTCATCAAAAACCCGGTCGAGGGCGAGACGACGCGGGAGCCGAAGATCGACAAAAGCGTCTGGGTCTGCGCCACCATATTCCCGTGACGGTCGACGACCGAGAAATGCGTGGTGCAGCCCGGTGCCTCGGGGCTTTCGCCGGTATCGCCCATGGAGCCAAGACGGCGGGCATAGGCGCCTTTGAGCGCCTCGGCCATGGCGGCATAGCTGTCTGGGCCGGGGGCGTTCCCGAGGTCTTCGGTCGCGAGAGAGGCAAAAGTATCGCGGAAGGTTGGCCCGGCGGTCAGCCCCGGAACCACGTGGAAGCGCGCGTCGCGGTAGGCGAAGTCGAGCGGCGCGCTGAATTCGGCGCGGTAGGCTTGCAGGTCGTCGTGGTTGAGGCAGCCGCCCTTCTCCTGCACATCCCGCGCCATCGCGGCCCCGAGGTCTCCATCATAGAGCGCGCGCGCCCCGTGCCGCGCGATCTGGTCAAGGCTGTCGGCCATGCGCGATTGGTCCAGCCGCTTTTCGGCCAGCGCGGTCCAGCCGCTGATCGTCGGCCACTGCCCGTCTTCCAGAAAGAGGTCCGCCGCATCCGCATCCTGCGCAAGGGCGCGCGTGCAAGAGGCGATGACCAACGCGGCATACCAATCCACCAACAGACCCTGTCGGGCATGTTCAACCGCCGGGGCAAGCAGCTCGGCCCAAGGCATTTTGCCGAAACGTTCATGGGCTTGGCCCAGCCCGTCAACCACCCCAGGCACGGCGATGGCAGTGGCGCCTTGGACGTTGCGGTCCCCCTCCACATGCTCCCACGGGAAGAGATCGCCCGCCTTGCCCCGCCCGCTCAGCGGATAATTCGCCGGGTCGAGCGCGCCGGGGCTGCGCATGCCGTGGTTCAGTGCATGGGCTTGGCCTTCTTCGGCGCGCCAGAGCATCATCGCCCCGCCGCCCGCAGGGCCGCTCATCCAAGGTTCCAACACGCCGATGACGAAAGAGGTGGCCACAGCCGCATCCACCGCATCGCCCCCTGCCGCAAGCACCTCGGCCCCCGCGATTGCTGCCAACCGATGCTGGGCGGCGACAACGCCATGTTCGGTTTCGATGACCGTTTTGCGGGTTTGACTGCTGTGCGACAGGTTCGATGACATGGGATTACTCTTGTTCGTACATGGGGGTTTCCGGATCGTGCAGATGGCAGGCGACATGCCCCTGCGGGATCGGGGTGTGACGCGGTGCCTTTTGTTTGCACAGATCCGTCGCGCGCGGGCAGCGCGGATGGAAATGGCAACCCGGCGGCGGCGCGATCGGGTTCGGGTAGGCCATGCCAAGCTGGGTGTCGGGCACACCCAAACCGGGCTCGGGCGTCAGCACGGATTTCAACAGCGCCTTGGTGTAGGGATGACGCGGCGCGTCAAAGAGCCCGGCGACCGAGTTCTGCTCGACGATCTCGCCCAGATACATCACCGCCACGCGGGTCGCGAGGTGTTCGACCACCGCCAAATCATGGCTGATGAAGAGATAGGTAAGGCCAAACTCTTCGCGCAGCTCGCCCAGAAGGTTGAGGATTTGACTCTGCACCGAGACATCCAGCGCCGAGGTCGGCTCGTCGCAGATCACCACCTCGGGCTTCATGATGAGCGCCCGGGCAATGGCCACCCGCTGGCGCTGGCCGCCCGACATCTGGCTGGGGTAGGTGTTGATCACCCGTTGCGGCAGGCCCACAACGTCGAGGATCTCTTTGACCTTTTTCTTGCGGCTCTCCTCATCACCGATGTTGTGCACCCGCAGCGGCAGAGAGATCACGTCATAGATGCTCTTGCGCGGGTTGAGCGAGGAATAGGGGTCTTGAAAGATCGGTTGAATTCGCCGCGCCAGTGCAAGACGGCCCTGATCGGTAATCTCTTCGCCGTCGATTTTGACGTGACCGGCGGTAGGCTGTTCCAGCCCCAAAAGGATCTTGGCGAGGGTGGATTTACCGCAGCCGGATTCACCGACGAGGCCCAGCACTTCGCCTTTGCCCAGTTGCAGCGACACGTCGTTCACCGCCGTGAGCGGTTTGACCTTGCCGAACATGCCCTGTTTCACCCGGTAGGTCTTGCTGACGCCGGAAAGCTCCAGCACCGGGGGTGTGTTCACGCTGTCCTTCATACGGTCAGCTCCTTCTCGGAATGGCGTTTGCCATCGGGGAAAATGCAGCGGAAGGCGTGGTTGCCGTCTTCGCGTTTGGGGATGTCGCCACGGCATTCGGCCACCGCATGGGGGCAACGGGTACGGAAGACGCAGCCCTCAACCTCGCCCACCAGCGAGGGCACGATGCCCGGGATCGTGCCCAGTTTCGCGCCGCGGTCGGTCTTGCCCGGGAGCGGGATGCAGCGCAGCAGTCCGCGGGTGTAGGGATGCGAGGGCGCGTTAAAGATATCGCCCACCGGGCCAGTTTCGACCAGCTCGCCCGCATACATCACCGCGACCTTGTCAGCCACGCGGGCCACAACGCCGAGGTCATGGGTGATCAGGATCACGGCCATGTTCATCTCGCGCCCCAGATCGTGGAGCAGCCGCAGGATCTGCGCCTGAATGGTCACGTCGAGCGCCGTGGTCGGCTCATCCGCGATGATCAGTTCCGGCTCGCACATCAGGGCCATGGCGATCATCACGCGTTGGCGCAACCCGCCCGACAGCTGGTGCGGATATTGCGACAGACGGCTCTCGGCGGCGGTGATGCCGACTTTCTCCAAGAGTTCAATCGCCCGGTTCCGTGCCTGCTGGCGGCTGACCTTGCGGTGCAAAAGCAGCGCCTCGGCCAGTTGATCGCCGATCGTGTAGGCCGGGTTGAGCGAGGTCATCGGCTCTTGGAAGATCATCGACATCCGCGCCCCGCGCAGCTTGCGCATCTGGCCTTGGCTCGCGGTGGTCAGCTCGGTCCCGTCAAAGGTCATCCGATCCGCGCGGCGTTTGATGGATTTGCCCAAGAGCCCCATCAGCGCCAGCGAGGTGAGCGATTTGCCCGAGCCGCTTTCGCCGACGATGCACAGGGTCTCGCCACGGTTGAGGTCGAAGTCGATCCCGCGCACCGCATGCAAGGTGCCGCCGCCCGTGGGAATGTCGAGCCGCAGGTTGCGGACGCTCAGAAGTGGTTCTGTCATGGGTCAGCTCCGGTTTTCGGGGGCGGTGACGTCGCGCAGGCCGTCACCCATCAGGTTGATCGCCAGCACCAGCACGAAAAGAACAGCGCCGGGGATCAGGACGAGCCATGGCTCGAACAGCATCATGTTTTTACCTTCAGAGACCATCAGCCCCCAGCTTGGCGTCGGCGGCTGCACCCCGAGGCCGAGGAAGGACAGCGCCGCTTCGAGCAGGATCGCGTGGGCCATCTCAAGCGTCACGACGACGATCAGGTTGTTGGCGATGTTGGGCATGATCTCGGACAAGAGGATGCGCGGGGTGGAGGCGCCGATGACCTGCGCCGCCGCGACATATTCACGCCGCCGCACCTGCATGGTCGAGGCGCGCATGACCACCGCGAAACGGTCCCACAAAAGCAGGCCCAGTACCATGATCACCACTTGCAGAGATCCGCCAAGGATCGCCACCACAGCCAGCGCCACCAGCACCACCGGCATCGCGAGACGCACGTTGATGAGGAAAGTGACGACCGCATCGACCTTGCCGCCGAAGTAGCCCGCGGCCACGCCCATCGCGGTTCCGATCAGGCCAGAGATCAGCGCCGCCACAGCCCCGATCAGCAGCGAAATCCGCGCGCCGTAGATGAGGCGCGACAGGTAATCGCGGCCCAGATGGTCGGTGCCCAAGGGATGCTCCCATGTGCCGCCCATGAACACGGGGGGCTCCATCCGAGTCATCAGACTTTGGGCATAGGGATCATGCGGGGCAATCCAGGGCGCGAGGATCGCAATGATCGTGAGGATGATCAGAACGACCGCCCCGATCAGCAGACCTTGGTGCCCGAAGATGCGCTTGCGCAGCATCTGGCCGGGGGTCGGGCCGGTGATTTCGTCCAAAAGGCTGTCATGTGTGCTTGCCGTGGCCATGTCAGCTGCTCCTCATGCGGGGGTCGAGCCATGCGTTCAGCACGTCTGCGAGGAAGGTGAAAACAATGTAGAACATCGAGAAGATCAGGATCAGCGCCTGAACGGTGGGCAGGTCGTTGCGCGCGATGCTCTCCCACGCCAGATAGCCCGCGCCATGCAGGGCAAAGATCGATTCGACCACGATGGAGCCGCCCAGCATGAAGCCCATCTGCACGGCGGCGAGGCTGACCACGGGGATGATCGCGTTGCGCAGCGCATGGCGGAACAGCACCCGGCGCTCGTTCGCGCCCTTGGCCCGCGCGGTGCGGATGTAGTCGGAGTTCAACACGTCCAGCATACCGGCGCGCGTGAGGCGCATGATGGCGGGCATGGCGTAATAGCCCAGCACCACGGTCGGCAGGATGAAATGCCGCCATGTGTCGGTGCCCGAGGGTGGCAGCCAACCCAGTTGGATGGCAAACACCACGATCAGGATGAGGCCGAACCAGAAGCTCGGCATCGCCTGACCGGCAACCGAGATGAACAGCGCCACACGGTCGATGATCGAATTGGGGCGGATCGCGGCGACCACGCCCAAGGGCACGGCGGTCAGCAACGCGAAGGTGATCCCGCAGACCCCGAGCGTCATGGTCACGCTCAACCGATCGGCGATGAGCGAGGCGACGGGCAGGCGGAAATAGTAGCTTTCGCCGAAATCGCCCTGAAGGGCCGAGAACAGCCATTCGCCATATTGCACCAGCATGGGCCGGTCAAAACCATAGAGACGGCGCAGGGCCTCGATATCTTCGCCACTGGCGGTTTCACCGGCCAGCGCGGCGGCGGGGTCGCCCGACAGGAACAGCAGGCTAAAGCTGATAAACGACACGGTGAAGGCCACGAGAAGGGCCAGTCCCAATCGTTTGAGAATGAATTGAAGCACGGGTGCAACTACCTTGAGGCTGCGCCGCAGGCGAGGGCCTGCCGCGTGGGTCTGGGTTGGGTGCGGAAGGGGAGAAGGGCGGGGGCACCGGTCACGGCGCCCCCGCCGGTTGGTTTACTTCCAGCTGGCCGTGGTGAAGCGCAGGACTTCGTCGGCTGTGGGTGTGTATTCCACCTCATTGGTGGTCACATAGTTGGTGTTGTAGGAGAACATCGGCGCCCAATAGGCTTCCTCGGTGATGCGTTCGATCGCCTTGGAGTAGTTCTCTTTACGGACCTCGGGGTCGGTCGAGCTGTCGGCGATGTTGAGGTATTCCAGCGTTTCGTCGTCCATCGCGTAGTCGAGCGAGCCATGTTTGAAGAACTGGCTGACCATGGCGGAGGCGTCGTTGATCGAATAGCTGCCCCATGTCTGGAAGGACACGGCGGTTTCGCCCTTCATGTTCTGCTCGCGCAGGGCGGAATACTGCAACATCTTGAAGTTGGTATCGATGCCGACGGCGTTCAGATAGCTGGTGATCGCCTCGGCATATTCACGGTCGCGGTAGGCGTAGAAGTCGATGGTCAGACCGTCTTCGTAACCCGCCTCGGCCAGCAATTCCTTGGCCTTCTCGGGGTTGTATTCATACTTCACCGCCGCGTCTTCGTCGCAGCCGAACTGGCTGGGGAAGCAGGGGGTGTAGACGACTTTGGATTTGCCTTTAAGCAGCGCGTCGACCAGTTCCTGACGGTTGATCGCATAGTTCACGGCCTTCCGCACGCGCACGTCGGTGAAGGGGCTGTCCTCGGACCGGCCTGCCGCGTCCAGCGTCAGATAGCCCACACGCATGGTGGATTCGTTGGACACTTGGAACTCATCCCGCTCGGCCAGTTTCTCGGCTTGGTCCGACGGTACCTGCCAGATCAGATCAAGCGAGCCGCTGAACAGTTCGGCCATCTGCGTGTTCACATCCGGGATGGTGCGGATGTCGATGTTCTTGATGCTGGGCTTGCCCTTGGGGCTGTCGTGGTAGCCCTCATAGGCTTCCAGTTTGAAGTGCTGGCCGGGGACGACTTCGGTCACCTTGTAAGGGCCAGTGCCGACGGGTTTCAGGCCCATGCCTTCGGGGCCGGCTTCTTCGTAGTAGTCGCTGGGATACATCGAAACGGGGCCGGAGAGGAATTCGATCGCCGCCGGGAACTTCTCTTTCAGCATGATGCGCACGGTGTAGTCGTCGACCTTCTCAGCCGATTTCATCCAGTTCACGTTGCGCTGCGTTTTCACGCCATTGGCCTCATCGGCGACGTAGTTCACGGTAAAGACCACGTCATCGGCGGTGAAGTCCGACCCGTCGTGGAATTTCACGCCTTCGCGCAGTTTGAATTCGATGGTCGTGTCGTCGACCCATTCCCATTCGGTGGCGAGGTTGCCCATGTATTCGTTGGTGACCGGATCGCGGTAGATCAGACCATCCCAGACCGCGCGTTGCAGCACCACGCCTTCGCGGGACGAGTTGAAGTAGCTGTCGACGTTCTCAAGCTCTTTGGTGAAGGCGACATTCAGCGTGTCATTGGCTTTGTCCGCCCAAGCCGCGCCCGTGGCGGCGGCCAGGACAAGCCCGGTGATGGTTGATTTCAGGACCGTGGATTTCATGGTCAACTCCCCTGCTGGTTAACGAATTCGGTTCCGTATCTTTTTGACTTGCGTCTCGTATCATATAATAATACTTGGTATCGCAATACGATTAATAAACGCAATCAGATCGACATACGTCAAGCCCCGGTTTGAACAATTGGGCCAGATTTCGGGGTAGGTGATTGGAAAAGAAGCAAAATACCCTCTACGTCGGGTCGCTTGCCAAGGGGCTGCGGCTGCTCCGCACCTTCGATGAATCGCATACGGAATTGTCGTTGGTCGAGCTTGCCGCGCGCAGCGGATTGGACAAAAGCGCGGTTCAGCGGCTGGCGAATACGCTGCATATCGAGGGCATGTTGGAAAAGGATCCGGCCACACGGCGCTACCGCCCGTCTCATGCTTGGTTGGAGCTGGCCTATGCCTATTACTGGTCGGATCAATTGGTCGGACAGGCGATTCCCAAGCTGATCGACCTCAGCCAAGAGATCGGGGAGACGGTGAACCTGGCCGAGCTTTCGACCGATCATATCATCTACGTCAGCCGATTGCCCTGCCAGCGAACCTATTTCGCGGCGACGGTCATCGGACGGCGGCTGCCTGCGCTTTCGACGTCGGCGGGGCGGGCGATCATCTCGACCTTTTCGCCCGAGGACCGGGAAGACGCGATCGAGACTTGGCCGCTCAAACCCTTTACCGCGCGCACCACGATGGACCGCGCCACGATCCGCAACAGCATCGGTGAGGCCGTGCAGCAGGGCTATGCGATCTCCAGCGATCAGATGATTTTGTCCGAGATCGGGGTGGCCTGTCCGATTACCGGCCCCGATGGGCGGGCCTTTGCGGCGGTGCAATGTTCGGTCTCGGCGCATACCTGGACGCGGGAGCGGATCAGGGCCGAGATCCTGCCGCGATTGCAAGATACGGCGAACGCGATTTCACCCTCATCACAGGTGCATCGGCGCTAGGAAAGGGCCGGGACATTTCTGCCCCGGTCCCGTGTTTTTATTCCCAGTTCAGCTTTTCTTCGCGCTGCCAGAACCGAAGTTTGCGGCAGGTCTGAAGGAACGTGTCTGCATTATCGGCAGAGACCTCCATCGTCCCTTCGTCCTTCTCAATCCCGGCGGCGTTGAGCAGCGGATCGGCGGCTGTGGTCCAAGCGATGAACTTGTTATGCGCAAAGGCATCCGAAACGAAATCCTGCGCCGGTTTGTTCTTGGCGATCTTATCGGCTTTCTCATCACCGAAGACCAAGGCCACCGCGTCGAAGACCACCGACGGGCCGCCGTCGATCTTCTCATCCGCTTCGCGGGTGCTGCCGTCCGAGAGGGTCACCCCTTGGATATGCGGCGTCACGATGGCGACCATCGCGCCCTCATCGGCAAAGGCTTTTTCCAAGGCTTCCACCACCGAGGCATCCGCGCCTTCGGTCAGGAACAGACCCAACTTGCGGCCCGCGAAGCTGTTCGGCGCGTTCTTTAGAATGCTGAGCGCATCCGACGGCGGCAGATCGGTGATCGGCTCCCGCGCGGGTTTGGCGGGTTCCGGCATCTCGGTCACGCCCAAGCCTTCGGCCACCTGTTTCGCCAGATCGTCATGGACGTTCATCAGATGCGAGAGCATCCGCAGGCGAATGCGCTCTTCCTGACATTTCGACAGCTCGAAAGTGTAGGCCGCCGCGATGTGCTGCTGCTCGATCTCGGTCTGGCTGATGTAGAACTGGCGCGCTTGGCTGTAGTGATCAGCGAACGTCTCGGACCGCACGCGCTGTTTCGTGCCTTCGACTTCGGCCGGGTAGCTCTGAAAACCAATCTCGGGGTTCTCGCGCGGGCCGCCATCCTCGCCCCAGCTGTTGGGCTCGTAGTTCACGCGGCCCTTGGGATTGTGCATCGCCATATGGCCGTCCTGCTGGAAGTGGTGGAACGGGCATTTCGGCGCGTTGATCGGGATATGGGTGAAGTTCGGCCCGCCGAGACGCTTAAGCTGCGTGTCAAGGTAGGAGAAGTTCCGGCCCTGTAGCAGCGGGTCATTCGTGTGGTCGATCCCGCGCACGATGTTCTGGGTGCAAAAGGCCACCTGCTCGGTCTCGGCAAAGAAGTTGTCGACATTGGCGTCCAGCGTCAGCGTGCCGATAATGCGCACCGGTACCTGCTCTTCGGGGATGATCTTGGTGGCGTCGAGGATGTCGAACTCGAAATTATCGGCGAATTCGTCGTCGAAGACCTGAATGCCCAGATCCCACTGCGGGAAGTCGCCCGCGTCGATGGCATCCCACATGTCGCGGCGGTGGAAATCCGGGTCCGCGCCGTTGATCTTGAGCGCTTCGTTCCAGACCACCGATTGCAGACCCTGTTTGGGCTTCCAGTGGAACTTGACGTAATGGGATTTTCCCTCGGCATTCACCAACCGGAAGGTATGCACGCCGAAGCCTTCCATAAAGCGGAAGGAGCGCGGGATTGCACGGTCGGACATCTGCCACAGCGTCATATGGATCGCCTCGGGCGAGAGCGAGACGAAATCCCAGAAGTTGTCATGCGCCGACTGTGCCTGCGGGAAGCCACGGTCAGGGGCGGGTTTGACGGAGTGGATGAGATCGGGGAACTTGATCGCGTCTTGGATAAAGAACACGGGGATGTTGTTGCCGACGAGGTCCCAGTTGCCCTCTTGCGTGTAGAACTTCGTTGCGAAACCGCGCACGTCGCGGGCCAGATCGAAAGAGCCCTTGTTGCCTGCCACGGTGGAGAAACGGGTAAAGGTCGGGGTCTTTTCGCCGACGCGCTGAAAGATATCGGCGCAGGACAGTTCGGGGATCGCTTCCTTTAGCTCGAAATGCCCATGCACGCCGTAGCCGCGGGCGTGAACGACACGCTCAGGAATGCGCTCGTGGTCGAAGTGGAACATCTTCTCGCGGAATACATGGTCTTCCATCAAGACCGGGCCGCGCGGACCTGCTTTGAGTGAGTTCTGATCATCCGCGATCGGGCCGCCCTGCGCGGTCGTCATCGTCTTTTCGCGGTCCGTGGTTTGCTGGCGGGGTTCGCCGCCTTTGCCAAGTTCTTTGTCTGTCATGATCTTTCTCCACAGCGCCCCCGGAATATAATCGGGAGGATTTGTTGCTAATATGTGGCGGGCCGAAAGTGCCGCTCCAGAGCCGGCGGTGATTGCCCGACCCTATGGGAGTTCAACCACCCCCGCGGCGAGGGGTTCCGATGCTTTTGCCCGGCGGGCAGGAAAGTTCTCGCGCGGGTGGAGATCTGCGGCCTCCAATGCGAGGGGGGCGGCTGTCTCACAGGCCGCGGACCTGTCCAAAAAGCCCAGCAGAAGCGCGATATGCGCGGGCAGTTCATCGACCGGAATGCGTTCAGCCTCTGGCACCTGCACCGGCCAGCAGCCCAAATCCCCCCGGCGCAGTTTCTCCAGCAAGCAGCCCGCATCCGGCAAACAGTCATCGGCCAGATAGCCCGCCCCGCTCAGCCGAGTGCGCAGCGTATCGGCCATGCCGCCTGCCGCCCGCCCGACAAGCCTGCAAGAGGCTTCGACCCAGACATCATCCGCGTGATGCACCCGGCGGCCCGCGGCCCGCAGGGCGCGGATGATCGCGCGGTCCTCGCCGCAGGGGATCGGGGCGAAACCGCCGACGGCCTCATAGGCATCGCGGGTGAAGCCAAGGCTGGCCCCCGGCGCTTCGCCGTGGCTGCCTTGCAAATCGGCGCAGTTCGGGGCGTGCCGCGCGTAGAGCGTGAGCACCAAGCGGCGGTAGGCCATTTCATGGGCCTCAAACATGGGGTCTTGCTGCGCCAAACAGGCGGCCTCTTCGGGGTTCAGGGTGACCCTGCCGCAGAGGGCATCAAAGCGTTGGAGGTGGTGAATGCTGCGCGCGACCCAATCGGGGCTGACGCGGCAATCCGCATCGGTGGTCAGGATCTGGCGCAGATGGGGCATCTGTTCCAAGGCCACTGCGCAGCCCTGCCGCCGCGCCGCGCCGACCCCCATGCCGGGGGGGAAAGTGAGGTCGAGCACGGTGAGGTCGATGCCAAGCCGGCCGGCCGCTGCCTTGGCGATCTTGGCGGTGTCGTCATCGGTGTTGTTCACTACAAGGATCACGCGAACACGGTCGTTACACTGGGGGGCGAGGGCGGTGAGGCAATCGCCGATCCGCTCCGCTTCGTTCCGGGCGGGGATGATGATCGCGGTGTCTTTCCAGCGCTCGAAACTCATCTGTCAGCCTCCGGAAAGGCGCGGTCGATGCGGTAGTTCTCGGTCTTGCTGACGCAGGTGAAGGCATGGGTGTCGAGCGCCTTGGCAAAACCGTTCAGCGCCTCTTCCCCTTGCAACGGATTGCCGGTGTCACCGCGCCAAGTCACGCAGATGATCTCGGCCTGCGGCCAGCGGGTCGCGATGTCGGTCGCCAGCTGGGCCAACCCTGCATGATCCAGAAAATAGAGCACTTCGGAGAGGATCAGCAGATCGAAGTCCCCCTCGGGCAGGGGGCCGGGATAGAACCCTTGGACGAAGCGCCCCTCTGGCACCGTTTTGCGCGCGGCGGTCAGGGCGCTGGCCACGGCGTCCATCCCGGTATAGCGCGCGCAGATGTCGATCAGGTGGCGTGCCAGTTGACCATTGCCGCAACCGAGTTCAAAGGCCGATCGGTAGCCATCTTGCGAAAGCGCCGCCCGCGTCGCCGCGAATTTGGCCTGCTCATAGGCGCTATGTTCGAACCCCCAAGGATCGCTCGTCTCGGCATAGAGACCTTGGAGATGATCCAACCCCACACGCATCACGGCATCCTCCAAAAGATCTCGTCTTGCTGCGCGAAGAGGTCGATCATCGCCTCGGGCAGAACGAACCCCTCGGGATCATCTTGCACGACTTGGCCAAGCTGGCTGCGATGCGCGCGGATCGCGGCGCTCTTGGCGTCGCGGTAGGCGGCGGTGTCGAGGGTGAGGGGGGCGTAGACTGCTGTGTTCTCGGCAAAGTTCGGATCATCGAAACGGCTCCACACCGGATAGCTATGAAAATGCAGATCGGGGCGCTGCGCGCGCAGGCCGTCGGCCAGTGACGCGGTGGTTTGGTGGTCGCAATGTTTGTCTTCGCGGGCGGGGACGAAGACGTGGCGTGCCGTTTGCGCGTCGATCACTTGCCTCAACTCAGTCAGGATGGCGTCGGTAGGCACCTCGTGCAAGCGGCTGTCGGGATGGCCGAGCCATGTCAAATCCGCCGCGCCGCCACCAAGGAGATCGAGCGCCTTTGCCAGTTCCGCGCGTCGCCTTTCGGCCAATCGGGCCGGGGGCCATGCGCGGGAGCCGGGGTGGCTGGCGCCGCCATCGGTCAGGCAAATGACATGCGCCCCGGGCCCTGCGAAAGCGCGGGCCACAAGCCCGCCGCAGCCGAGTGTTTCGTCGTCCGGATGCGGCGCCAGAATCACGATCTTTTCGCGGCCCGACAGAGCCTCGGCGAGGGGGGCGTTGTGGCTCATCCGAAGACACCCCAAACCGTCTGGTCGCTTGAAAGCGCATGGCGGGCGGCGCGTTGCAGGAAGGCGTCGCGCGCGGCTTGGCGCAGATAGACCGAGAGATCGCGCGCCATGCGACCCGTCTCGGAAGTTCCGGTGAAATGGCGCAACCCAAGGCTCTGTTCCACTGCTTTGATCGCGTCGAGGGCGACTTCCTCGGTATATATCCGCGCGGCGATCGAGGTGCTGACGAGCGTCTCCTCCGCGTGGTCATCCACGTTGGCGAGAGCGGCGCGTTCGACCAATGCCATTCCGGCCCAGACCCGCATCAGCACCTGCATCAGGCGGCTCAATTGGGCCTCGGCCTCAAGCCGTTCCATGTCCCGCAAGGCAGTGGCTGCCGCATCGATCAACCCCGCCGCCGCGCCCGCCTGAAGCGCCGCGATCCGCCAGACGCCGCCGACGAAATGCGGCTCTTTCAGGTAGTCGCCGGGGGCGCCGATAAGCGCGTCATCCCCAAGAGGTAGGTCGGAAAAATCATAGGTCCCCGAGGCCGTCGCCCGCATCCCCAGCATGTCCCATTGGGAGGCATCACCGCGCGCGGGGTCGGTCACGTCGATCAGCGCAAGCTGCACCTCGGGGCCGGAATTGAGCGAGACGAGCGCATGGGTTACGGTGCCGAGACCAGAGGCAAAAATCTTCTCACCCTTCAAAACACCCTTTTCGAAACGCGCCGGATTGCTGCCATCGGCCCCCCAAACGCCCAGAAGCCCGCCCTGCCGGATCACCTGTTTCGCCCGCTCTGTCTGCGTCGCGCTGCCGTATAGGCGGATCAGGCGCAGCGCGTTGACGTGGCCCTCCCATAAGCGGCCGACGCTGAGGTTGGCGGCACCGATCTGCATCAGCGCATGGGCGGTGCGCAAAGGCGCCGTGGCGCCATCTTCCTGCATCAGCCCTGCGTCGCGCAGAATGTCGATAGAGCCGCTGATCGGGGCGGCGCCCGCCTCCTCGTCCTGCGCTGCGTGGCGCAGGGCCTTTCGGGCAGATTGCGAAAGGATATCCCTTTGCGACTGGGGCGGAAAAGGGTCGAAAGGCGGCGCACTGTTCATGGCAGTGCCCGACAGCCGAGCAAGGATACACCTTTGAGATCAAGTGTCACGATACTGCCCCCCCATTCGTGAAACGGGCAGCCTGCGCGCGTGGCAGCACTGCCTTCGGGAGTGCAACCGTTCAACTTGTCTCTTGGTTCCCGCCTACGTTGCAGCCGCGGCGGGGGGCGGATGTCAGCCCTTGGGAATCTCGCCCATCACCTTGGGCACGTGGTAGCCCCTCTGCACCGCGTCCCGTGCGCGCAGGCGCTGATACCACGCACGCACATTGGGATAATCGGCAAGGTCGATCTGTTGCCATTCATAGCGCGACACCCAAGGCCAGCAGGCCATATCCGCGATGGAATATTCGCCGCAGATGTGGTCCCGCCCCTCAAGCTGTTTGTCGAGCACGCCGTAAAGCCGTTTGACCTCGGCCCCGAAACGCTCCTCGGCATAGGCGGCCTTGCCGGGGTTGAAATGCAGGAAGTGATGCGCCTGCCCAGCCATCGGGCCAAAGCCACCCATCTGCCACATCAGCCATTGCATCACCTCGGCCCGCGCGGCCTGCCCCTCGGGCAGGAAGCGGCCATGTTTCTCGGCAAGGTAGACCATGATCGCGCCGGATTCCATCAGGCTTACCCCAGTGTCATGGTCCACGATGGCGGGGATTTTGTTGTTGGGGCTGATCTTGAGAAACTCGGGCGCGTGCTGCTCATCCTTGCCGATGTTGATGGCATGTACGTTGTAATCAATGCCCAATTCTTCGAGCAGGATCGAGACCTTGCGGCCGTTCGGGGTGGTCCATGTGTAAAGGTCAATCATCGCTTCGGTCCCATATGCAGAGGTGCGTTTCGGTTTCTTGCAATGTTAAGCAGGCGGTTTGCGGCGGGTCAACGCAAGGAACCACAGCGGCCTGCGGGGGTTTTGCTTAACAAGGCACCAATTTGCGGAGCGAACATGCAGAACAGTGACCCCCTCTCGCAGCCCGACATCGCAGATCGCGCGAAATCCGTTTTGGAAGTGCTTTGCGACCGCGACATTCACATCGCGACGGCGGAAAGTTGCACCGGCGGGCTGGTCGCCGCGTTGCTGACGGATATCGAAGGGTGCTCCCACGCGTTTGAGCGGGGTTTCGTCACCTATACGGATCAATCCAAGCATGAGCTGTTGGGCGTCGACCGGGCGCTTTTGGACCGCTGCGGTGCGGTTTCGTGCCCGGTGGCGATTGCCATGGCCGAAGGCGCGCAGCACCGTTCCGGCGCGCAGATCGCCGTCTCGACCACCGGGTTCGCCGGGCCGGGCAGCGCCGAGGATGAAGAGGGACTTGTGCATTTTGCGCTTGCACGCGAGGGGTGTAACACGGTTCATCGGGCCGAGTCCTTTGGTGCCATTGGCCGGGATGCGATCCGGCAGCGATGCCTTGAAACGATTTTGGATATGTTGGAGGAGAGCCTGACGTGAGCAAGAGCCAAGCCGCCGCCTTTACCGCCTACCACCGTCATGGCTTTGTCCGGGTGGCGACCTGCACGCCGCATGTGCGGCCCGCTGATGTGGCCTTCAACCGCGACAGCCTGCTGGACGAAATGCGTCGGGCCGATGCGGCGCGGGTGGATTTGCTGGTTTGCCCCGAACTGTCACTCTCGTCCTACGCCATCGACGATCTGCACATGCAGGATGCGCTGCTGACGGCGGTGGAAGAGGCGCTCGGCGATCTGATCGAGGCCAGCGCCCAGATGACCCCCGTGATCCTGCTCGGCGCGCCGCTGCGCCGTGAAGGGCGGCTTTACAACTGCGCCATCGCCATTTCACGCGGGCAGGTGCTTGGCGTCGTGCCGAAATCCTACCTGCCGAACTACCGTGAGTTTTATGAGAAACGCTGGTTCGCCCATGGGCGGGACACCGGGGGGGAGATCACTGTCGCGGGCCGCCGTGTGCCCTTCGGCGATGACCTGATTTTCGAAGCGACGGATCTGCCCGGTCTGATCTTCCACGCCGAGATCTGCGAAGACCTTTGGACGCCTGCGCCGCCCTCGGCGGATGCCGCGCTTGGGGGCGCCTTGATCCTAGCCAATCTGTCAGCGTCCAACATCGTGATCGGCAAATCCTCTGACCGTCACCTGCTGTGCCGGTCACAATCCATGCGCGCCTTCGCGGCCTATGTGTACTCCGCCGCGGGGCCGGGGGAGAGCACGACCGATCTGGCGTGGGACGGGCAGGGGATGATCCATGAGTTGGGCGATCTTCTAGCCGAATCCACCCGTTTCCCGCTGGAGCCGGAACTGACCATCGCCGATGTAGATTGCGGGCGTATCCAGTCCGAGCGGATGCGGACGGGCAGTTTCCATGATGCCGCGCGGCACCGCGCGCCGGAATTCCGCCGGGTGACCTTTGCCCATCAGCCGCATCACGAAAACGCCGGTCTGATCCGCCCCGTGCGCCGTTTCCCCTATGTGCCGAACCGCGAAAGCCATCTCGACCAAGACTGCTACGAGGCGTTCAACATTCAGGTCGAAGGGCTGCGCCGCCGCTTTGAGGCGACAAAGGGCAAGACCATGGTCATCGGCATTTCCGGCGGGCTGGATTCGACCCATGCGCTGATCGTGGCGGCGAAAGCCTGTGACCGTATGGGCATCCCGCGCGACCGGATCCTCGGCTTTACCATGCCGGGCTTCGCCACCTCCGAGGGCACCAAATCCAACGCGTGGAAATTGATGCAGGCCATGGGCATCACCGCGGATGAGATCGACATTCGCCCCGCCGCGCGCCAGATGCTTGAGGATATGGATCACCCCTTCTCAGACGGGGAGCCGGTCTATGACATCACCTTTGAAAACGTCCAAGCCGGGCTGCGCACCGATTATCTCTTCCGGCTCGCCAACCAGCGGCAGGGCTTTGTCATCGGCACCGGCGATCTGAGCGAATTGGCACTTGGCTGGTGCACCTATGGCGTTGGCGACCAGATGAGCCACTATGCCGTGAACACCGGCGTTCCGAAAACGCTGATCCAATATCTCATCCGTTGGGCCACCCGTTCGGGCCAGTTCGACGCTGAGACGGACAAGGTTCTGCAAGCCATTCTCGACACCGAAATCTCGCCCGAACTGGTGCCTGCGGGCGAAGATGAAGAGATTCAAAGCACCGAGTCGATGATCGGCCCCTATGAGTTGAACGACTTCTTCCTCTTCCACACCATGCGCTACGGGCTCGCCCCGTCAAAAGTGGCCTTTCTGGCCTGGCACGCTTGGCATGATGTCGAGGCGGGGCGCTGGCCCGAGGGCTTTCCGCAGGGCAAACGCAACGCCTATGATCTGGAGACCATCCGCCACTGGCTCGAAAAATTCCTGCATCGCTTCTTTGCCACCAGCCAGTTCAAACGCTCGGCTCTGCCGAATGGGCCTAAGGTCAGCGCCGGGGGGGCATTGTCGCCGCGCGGGGACTGGCGCGCGCCGTCGGATTCTGTCGCCACTCCGTGGCTGGAAGAGCTGCGCAGCAACGTGCCGGAGAGCTGGCCCCTGAGCTAAGCCGCGCTATTCCTCGCGGCTCAGCTCGCCTTCGACAAAGTTGGGGGTCAGCGGCGGTGCCGCGTGTCGCTCTTGGGTTTCGGGATCGCTGCGCAGGGTCATGCGCAGCAGCCCCCATGCCACGATGGTCAACTGAAAACCGCCAAGCGCCAGCGGCAGGCCGCGCGGACCCAGCGTATCCAGCAGCACGCCCGCCAGCAGCGGTCCGATTGCGGCGCCAATCCCCTGCATCAGCACCAACCCGCCCGAGACGGCCACCACCGCCGAGCCGGGGGCGCGGTCGTTGACATGGGCGATGACGATGGATTGCGCAGGCAGAACCAGCCCGCCAATGGCAAAGCCCAGCACCAGCAACATCGACCCCGAAGGGGCGGGGATCGGCAGGGTCAGCATCATCAAAGCACCGCCCGCCGCAGCCAGTCCGACGCCCAAGCCCCGGCGGCTCATCCGGTCGGAAACCCAGCCCAACGGGAATTGCAGCATCAACCCCCCGATGGTGAAGGCCGCGATCAGCAGGGCGATGCGCGATTGGGTATAGCCCATCTCTTGCGCGAAGAGCGGTGCCAGCCCGTAGAACGTCCCGATAGAGGCCCCGACCAGCCCCGCGCTGACCGCCCCGTAGGGCGACAGCCCCCACAGTCGGCGCAGCGATGGCGGCTCCTGCGCGCCTTCCGAGCGCGGCCCCTCTACACGGCTAAGCGAGATCGGCACCAGCGACAGCGACATCACGATGGAGACAAGCACGAAGAGGATGAACTCAGCCGGATCCCCGAGGTTCAGCAGGAACTGCCCCGCCGCGCCTGAGGCCATGCCGACCATGCCGTAGACCGCGAGCAATTTGCCCCGCTGCGCAGAACTGACAGAGGCGTTGAGCCAGCTTTCCGTCACGATGATCAACCCGGCAAAGGCAAAGCCGGTGAGGCAGCGCACGGCAATCCAGACCCAAGGGTCGATGAAAGCCAAATGCATCAGCGCCGCCGCAGAGGCGACAGAGGCGAGTGCGGCAAAGGTGCGGATATGGCCCACCCCGCTGATCAGCCGCGGTGCCACGAAGGAGCCCACGCTCAGCCCCGCGAAAAAGCCCGACATGATAAGGCCGGTGGTCGCCCCGCCAAACCCTTCAAGCCCCGCGCGCACGGCCAAAAGCGTGCCCTGCAACCCGTTGCTCATCTGCAAAAGCGAAAAGCCCAGTAGCAGTGTCGCCAGTGGTAGAACCGTCGCGCGCATGATGTCCCCTTGGTCTTTGATCCGGCTTGGGCCAGAATATGTGCGGCGGAAACGGAATTTCTAGTAATCAACCCCATTGCCCTTCCACCGGGCAGGCTTCCGCGCCATAGTGCTAGCAGCCAGCGGCCCCTTCGGGGAATGCCCAGCCATTGATCAAGCAGAATTGAGGTGCCTTTTTGGGGCCGATGCTCAATTATGCGCCTCGTAACATATTTTGAAAGCGCATCCCCCGTGAAAGCCCTGCGCCAATTTTTCGTATTTCTGCTGGTTCTCGTTGCGGGTCTTTACGCGATGTTAACCTATGTCCCCGCCTCCCGCCCCTATGTGGCGGAGACCGGTCTGCTCGATCTTCTGGGGATCGAGGAGGTCGCGGAGGCGCCACAGGCCTCTGGCCGGGGCTGGGGCGGCGGCGGGCCGTCGCTGGTCGTCACCGCCGGGGTCAGCGAAGAGACTTTGGCCGACCGGATCACCGCCATTGGCGACGGGCGCGCGCGCCGCTCCGTCACATTGCGCTCTAACGCCGTAGGGGTCATCACCGACCTGAACCTGCCCGCCGGGCAGTTGATCGAGGCGGGCACAGTTGTGGCCCTGTTGGAGAATGAGGCCGAGCAGATCGCCCTGAAACAGGCCGAACTTCAGCTTGAAAACGCCCGGACTGAGCAAGACCGGGTGGAGCGGCTGCAAAACACCGGGGCGGTCAGCGAAGTGCGTCTGCGCGAGACGGAACTGGCCCTGCAAAGCGCCGAGCTTGCGCTCAGCCAAGCGCAGTTCGATCTGTCGCAACGCCGCATCCTCGCGCCAATCTCAGGCTGGGTGGGGATCACCGATATCGAAGAAGGCGACCGCGTCAATGCGCAGGATCAACTCGCCACCATCACCGACCGCAGCGAGATCCTGATCGATTTCCGCGTGCCTGAACGGGTGGTAAGCAAACTCTCCTTGGGCAAGGAAATTACTGTCACCCCGCTTGGCATGCGCGATTTGACCCTGACGGGCGAAGTCAGCGCCATCGACAGCGTGATCGACCGTGCCAGCCGCACGCTTCTGGTGCAGGGCCGCGTGCCGAACGAAGGCGACCAGCTGCGCGCGGGCATGGCCTTTTCGGTCAGCCTGACCTTTGTGGGCGATCCGTTTCTGGCGATCCCGCCGCTGGCGGTGCAGTGGTCCTCGGACGGGCCGTTTGTCTGGACGGTACGGGAGGGCAAGGCGCATCAGGTCGCGGTCGAGATCGCGCAGCGCAACAGCAATTCGGTGCTCGTCCTGTCGGATGATCTGACCGCCGATGATGTGGTGGTGACCGAAGGCGTGCAAACCCTGCGCGAAGGCGGCGAGGTGCGTGAGGTCAACCGCGCGGGCAGCGTGCAGTCAGATGCCGCCCCGGCTGAGAAGACAACCCTATGAGCGCCGCCCCGACCGAAGACGCCACGCCGCTCGCGAGCACCGCCTCGGGCACCGCGCTTTTCGTGCGCCGCCCGATCCTTGCTTTCGTGCTGAACGCGCTGATCGTGCTGGCGGGCATCGCCGCGCTTTTCGGTGCGGAGGTCCGCGAACTGCCTAATGTCGACCGGCCCGTGGTCACGGTCACCACGACCTTCTCGGGCGCCTCCCCGGAATCCGTCGATCAGGAGCTCACGGGGCGGATCGAAGGGGCCGTGGGCCGGGTTTCTGGCGTGCGGGCGATCTCATCGAACTCCCGCTTCGGGCGCAGCCGGGTCACCTTGGAGTTCAACGACAGCACCGATATCGACGTGGCCGCGACCGATGTGCGCGATGCGGTGGCGCGGATCGTGAACCAATTGCCCGAAGGGGCCGACCAGCCGCAGATCGTCAAGGCCGATGCCAATGCCCAGCCGGTGATGCGCATCGCCGTGACCTCAATGGGCCGCTCGCCGGAGGAGCTCACCAAACTGGTGCAGGACCGGGTCGAAGACCGGCTGATCTCGGTCAACGGGGTGGCGGATTTACAGGTCTACGGCGACCGTGAGCCGTTTTTCCGCGTCGATATCGATCAGTTGGAACTGGCCAGCCGGGGCCTCACCCTAGGCGATATCCAGCGCGCCCTGGCCGATGTGGCCTATGACGCGCCCGCGGGCGATCTGGCGGGCGACCGTCAGTCGATCAACGTGCGCACCACGGCCAGCGTCGTTACCACACAGGCGTTCGAGGCGATGGAGATCAAGCAGAACGTCCGGCTCGGCGATGTCGCCAGCGTCACGCTCGGCCCCGCCGAAGGGGAGACGATACTGCGCGCCAATGGGCAATTGGGTCTCGGCATTGGCATCATCCGGCAAGCCACGTCGAACACGCTTGAGATCTCGCGCGATGTGCGCGCCGTGGTGGGGGAATTGAACGAGACCCTGCCCGAGGACGTGCGCATTTTCGTGACCTCGGACGATGCGACCTTTATTTCAGGCTCGATCCGCGAGGTGCTCTCGACGCTGGCCTTTGCCGTGGGCATCGTAGTGGCGGTGATCTTCGTTTTCCTACGGGATTTCCGGGCCACGCTGATCCCGGCGCTGACCCTGCCCGTGGCGCTGATCGGCACTTTGGCGGCGATCTATCTGGTGGGCTTTTCGATCAATATCCTGACCCTTCTGGCGCTGGTTCTGGCCACCGGGATGGTCGTGGATGACGCGATTGTGGTGCTGGAGAATATCGTGCGCCAACGGGCAGCGGGCATGGGGCCACGCGCCGCGGCGGTGCTGGGCACCTCGCAGGTCTTCTTTGCGGTCGTCACCACCACGGCCACGCTGGCGGCGGTTTTTATCCCGCTGTCGTTCCTGCCCGGACAGGCGGGCGGGCTGTTTCGGGAATTTGGCTTTACCCTCGCCATCGCGGTGATGCTGTCCTCGGTCGTGGCGCTCAGCCTTTGCCCGGTCTTGGCGAGCCGCTTGTTGACCAAACCCGCGGCAGAGAACCCGCGCGGCCCTGTCGTGTGGCTTGGCAACCTGCTGTACCGCGCCTATGCGGCGACGCTTAGATGGGCGCTGGCGATGCCCTATGTCGTGGTGCTGATCGCGGCCTTCGTCGCGCTGACGGCGGTGCTGGTCTCGGGCGAGATCCGGCAAGAGCTGACCCCGCGCGAAGATCGCGCCGTAGCGCTGCTCAGCGTCTCGGCCCCGCAGGGCGTCTCGCTCGAATATACCCAAAGCAAGATGCGTGAGATCGAAGACCTGATCACCCCGCTGCAAGACGCCGGAGAGGTGACGAATATCTTCTCCATTACCGGGTTTGGCGCGGACAATCGGGGTTTCATGGTGTTCACGCTCGCCGGATGGGAAGACCGCGCGCGCAGCCAAGATGAGATTGTGGGCGAGATCAACGGCAAGCTGCGCGGCATCGTGGGCGTGCGGGCCTTCGCGATCCAGCCGAACTCCCTCGGGATTCGCGGCGCAGGGCGCGGCCTGTCATTCGCCATCACCGGCAACAATTACGAGCAATTGTCACAAGTCGCGCAGGCGATGGTCGACCGGCTGAGCACGAACCCCGCGATGGGGCAGGTGCGGCTGGAGTATGAACGCACGCAGCCGCAGCTTTTCGTGCAGATCGACCGGACGCTGGCCGCTGACCTCGGCGTCGATATCACCGGGCTGGGGCAGGCTTTGCAGGCCATGCTCGACGGGCGCGAGGTGGCATCGGTCTTTATCGACGACACCAGCTATGGCGTGCAGATGCTGTCGACCTCGGACCCGGTGAACGACCCGCGCGACCTTGAGAACGTCTTTGTCCAATCGGGCAACGGGCAGATGATTTCGCTGGCCAGTTTCGTGACCCTTGAAGAGCGCGCCGTCGCGCCCGAGTTGGACCGGGAAGGGCAGAACCGCTCGGTCGAGATTTCCGCTGGGCTGACGCCGGGCCTGTCACTGGGCGATGCGCTGGAACAGGTGCGCGCGGTCGGACAAGAGGTGTTGGACGATGAAAACCTGATCGTGCCGCTGGCCGAGGCCGCCGCGTTGGATCAAACCAGTTCGGGGCTTTTCGTGACCTTCGGCTTTGCGATCCTCGTGGTTTTCCTAGTCCTCGCAGCGCAGTTCGAAAGCTTCATCTCTGCCATCGTGGTGATGGCCACGGTGCCTCTGGGCCTTGCCTGCGCGATCTTCGCGCTGCTGATGACGGGGCAGAGCCTGAACGTTTACAGCCAAATCGGGCTGGTCATGTTGATCGGGATCATGGCCAAGAACGGGATTTTGATCGTCGAGTTCGCCAACCAATTGCGCGATCAGGGGGCGGATATCCACGAGGCGATCTTTGGCGCTTCCACCATCCGCCTGCGTCCGGTGATGATGACGATGACCTCTACCGTCTTGGGCGGCGTGCCGTTGATCCTCTCGGCGGGTGCGGGGGCCGAGGCGCGCGAGGCGCTTGGCTGGGTGATCGTCGGGGGGCTGGGCATGGCCACGCTCTCTACCCTCTATCTCACCCCCGTCGCCTATTTCCTGCTGGCGCGGTTCACCACGCCCAAAGCCGCCGAAGAAGCCCGGCTTCAGGCCGAGCTGTCTGAGGCGCAACCGGTCTGAGCCTGCCCGATATTTACGCATCGATGCAACTTCGCGCTACAATGGGCGTTTAGTCATGTAGGATTGAGTGGAAAGGGGCGAAAACGTGCAGGGCGATTTGGATATGGCAAAGGCGAACCACGCGGAGTCGACCCGAGGGGCGAACAGCCAAAGCCTGTTCAATGACAAGACCACATGGCGCGTCGCCCGGGCCGAGCGGTTTGGCCTCATCGTCGATGCGGCGGATTATTTCCGTGTCCTGCGCGAGATTTTCCTCGGGGCGCGGCAGCAGTTGATGCTGATCGGCTGGGATTTCGATTTCGAGCTTGAGATGCTGCCGGGCGAAAGTGACGAAGACGGCAATGCGCCCGACGGCTATCCCAACCAGCTTGGCGCCTTTGTCGAGGCGGTGGTAGAGCGGACGCCGGATCTGCATGTCTACCTGCTTAAATGGAACGGCGCCGTGCTGGCAGCGCCAGGGCGATTGGTGCCCTCACTGGCGCTGAGCCTATTCGGTGGCGACCGGATTCACTTTGCCTTGGACGGCCACCACCCCTTCGGCGCCTGCCACCACCAAAAGATCGTCGTGGCCGACGATGCTCTGGCCTTTTGCGGCGGCATCGACGCGACCGAAGACCGGTGGGACACGCCCGACCATCTGCCGCACGACCCGCGCCGCCTGCGCAAGGATGGCACGCCCTCTGACCCTTGGCATGACGCGACCTCGGCCATGTCCGGCCCCGCCGCGGCGGCCTTGGGTGAGCTTTCGCGTCGGCGTTGGTTCCGCGCCACGGGGGATGAAATCGCGCGACCTGATGATGCGCCCATGTCCGAATGGCCCGAAGACCTGCCGATTGATGCCGAAAACGTCGATGTGGGCATCGCCCGGACGGAGCCGCCGTTTGACGAAGAGCCACTGATCAATGAGATCGAGCGCCTCTATATCGCGGGGATCCAATCGGCGCGTGACTATATTTATATTGAATCGCAATACCTCGCCGCCGCCTCGGTTTGTGACGCGCTCAAGACGCGATTGGCCGAAGAGGACGGGCCGGAGATCGTCATCATCAACCCGCGCGATGCGGAATCCCAGTTGGAAGATGACGCCATGCATGTGCTGCGTGAGCGGCTTGTGGAAGAGCTGAAACGCGCCGATCACCAAAACCGCTTTCGCATCTATTTCCCCGTCACCGAGGAGGGGGAGCCGATCTATGTTCATGCGAAGATCATGATTATCGACGATCATCTTTTGCGCCTCGGCTCCAGCAACCTCAACAACCGCTCCATGGGGTTTGATACCGAGTGTGACGTGGCGATCGAACACCCCGCAGAGGTGATCGAAGGGTTCAGAACCCGCTTGATTGCCGAACACCTCGGGCTGCCGCCCGAACGTGTGGCCGAGGTGATGGCAGAGAAGAAGTCGATGATCGGGACCATCGAAACCCTTAACCGCAAGAAGGGCCGTGGCCTGCGGGCGGTGTTCCGGGGCAGCGAGACTGTCGTCGGTGGTTTTCTCGCCAATACCCGCTTGCTTGACCCGCGCTACCATCCGGGCGAAAACACCGCCACCGGGCGCGGCATTCGCCCGCGGCACATGGCGCTGATCGCGGGCGGGCTGGGGCTTGCATGGCTTGCGTGGCGCAAATGGGGGCGCAGCGACGATCGGCGTTGGTGAAGGCTACGGGGCGGCTTCTACGGTTTGTGCTTTAAGCGAGGCGGGTGCGGGTTCAGCCGGTGCGGCAAGCACCTGCCGCGAGGTCTCTGCAACCCGGGCTATCCCATAGAGCGCCGCCGTTCCGACAACAGGCAGAACCCAAGGCATCCACAGCGCTTCGGGCCGCGCCATCATCGCCACCTGACAGATCAGCGCCAGAACGGTGCCGCTGGCAAAGACCAGCAGCCCATGCCGACCGAGTAGCCGGACGGGGCTGGCCACGGCATGGGCCGAGAGGCGGGCGACGGTCTGCAACTGTGACAGGAAATACCCCAAGGCCAGAATGTGAACGAACCGCGGGGCGGAGAGATAGGTCTTGTCGTGCGAAGTGATGTTGAAGGGCACCCCGGCCTCTCTCAAATGATGCATTTGCAGGTTCAGGAAACGGCCCAAACCCGGCACATAGCGCCATGCGAGGACGCTCAGCAGGACGGCGGCGGACAGCCAGAACAGCGCCTGCGAGTTCGGGAAAAAGCGGTAGCCCTGCCGTTGGCTCAGGCCCACCAGCAGCCCGCAGACAAAGATCGCTTGCCATGCGAAGGGGTTGAAGAACCAGCCGCCCGGGTTGGGGTAGTTCGGCAGGTTCAGCCGGAAGACACCGGTCAACAGCCAAAGCACCAGGGACAGCGCGAGAAGCAGGCGCGGCCAGCGCAGCCCCAGCAGGATCGCCGCCGGGGCGCAGACCAGCAGAACGGAATAGGCGGGCAGGATGTTCACATAGCCGAACTGATGCGTCAAAAGCGGAATGCCGATCACGCTCTGGGTCGGGTTTTGGAAGACCTGCCGCATGTTGATCTTGGTCAGGAACCCGGCCTCTGTGGTGATCTGGAAGGCAGCGGCGAAGATGGCTAAGGCCACTGCTGAGAGCAGAAGCTGCACCACATAAAGCGACCACGCCCGTTTCCACAGGGGCGCGATGGCGCGCCAGAGGCCGTGGCGCACCCTGCCTCGCGCGATGAAACGCGGCGTATAGGCCAAGCCTGCGGCGATGCCGGACATGAGAAAGAACGCCTCCGCCGCGTCGGCGAAACCGAGGTTGCGGATGGTCAGGGCCTCATAGGGGTTGCCCGGGACGTGGTTGATAAAGATCATCACCAGCGCCAGCCCGCGAAACAGGTCGATGCGCGGATCGCGGGCGGATTTGGGAGCCGCGCTGGCAGTCAGTGCGGCGGGCGATAGCCCGGTGTTAGGCGATGGCATGGGGCAGATCCGCCGCTTTGGGTTCTGGCATCAGATGCTCGTCATTCCACGTAAGCCGCCAAACATCGCAGATACTGTCGTATTCCGCGACGACATCGCGCGGCGCGGCATCCTCGGGCACGGCGAAAAGCCCGCGGGGCAGCGGGCGGGAGGTCCAGGCGATGAGCAGCGGGGCCAGCAGCATCGGGACCGCCACGGGCAGCAGCCAGACGGTCAGATCGGGCGCGATCCATTGCACCGCCGCGAGGATCACCGCGCCAATGAACACGATCCACCGGCTCGCCGTCCAGCCATCGGCCAAGCTCAACTGGCCCTCGTTCCGTTGGTTGGCGGGCCAGCCGCCGTCTTGGCCCGAGAGGACCTGCATCACAGCGCGGCTGTGATAGAGCAGCATCAAAGGCGCCAGAAGCGTGGTCAACACGATCTCGGCCAGCACCGACAGCGCCATCCGCAGAGCGCGGCCAAAGTCGCGCGCGCGGTCGGTCAGAAGCGCATGGATCAGGATCAGCAGTTTTGGCACCACAAGCAGTCCCAATACGCCCAAGGCCAGCAGCGTGATCTCGCGCGCGCTGGTATCGGGGAAGACGGGGAAAAGCTGATAGGGGCCGGGGAAATACACCGGCGGCGGCGCGTAGAGCGTGCTGATCGCCGAGGTGATGAGGAAAGCCGCCCAGAGAAGCGAAACCACATAGGCGGTCACATTCTGCAAAAAGACGAAGCGGCTCCACCCCGCCAAGCCGGGCGCGAAGATCAGCCGCGCATGTTGCAGGTTGCCTTGGCACCAGCGCCGCTCGCGCCGCGCGAAGGAAAGGACGTTTTCGGGGCCCTCCTCAAAGGAGCCGCCCAAGGTCTCATCCACCTCGACCTTCCAACCCGCGCGGGCGAGCAAGGCCGCTTCGACATAATCGTGGCTCAGGATATGCCCACCCAAGGGGGGCGGGCCAGAGAGTTCGGGCAGGCCACAGCTTTCGGCAAAGGCGCGGACGCGGATGATTGCGTTATGGCCCCAAAACGGCCCCGTCGCCCCCTGCATGCGGGCAAGGCCGCGGGTGAAGATTGGCCCGTGGAACCATGAGGCGAACTGCAAGGCGCGGCCAAAGAAAGACCGCGCGCCGATGATTTTGGGCAGGGTTTGCAAGAGCCCCAACTGCGGATCGGCCTGCATCCGCGCGATCATGGCGCGGATCGTCTCGCCCTCCATCAGACTGTCGGCGTCAAGGATCACGGCAAAGTCATAGGCCCCGCCGTAGCTGCGAATGAACTCTTCGATATTGCCCGCCTTGCGGCCCGCATTGTCCTGCCGCCTGCGGTAGAAGATGCGGCCTTGGCCCTCGGTCTCGCGCAGCAGGCGGGCGAAGGCAAATTGCTCTTTCCCGGCCAGCGCGTCATCGCGGGTGTCCGACAGAACGACAAAATCCGCCGTAACCCCGGCCCGGGCGACGGAGCGGTCAATGGCGGCGATGCGGGCGAAGGTGGTAAGCGGGTCTTCGTTGCAGATGGGCACCGCGATCACCGTGCGCGGCTGCGGTGCCTCAAGCGCGGGGCAGGGCGGCGTCGATCTGCCGCCGAAAAGCCCGATCAGCGCCAGCGACGCGCCCCAAGCCAACCAAGCGGTGGTGGCGAAAACGAGCAGGGCGCGGAGGCCGTCCCAGCCGCTGAACCCATCCCGCGCCGCGGCCTCGGCCAAAAGGGTCGCGGCAAGGGCTGCGGAGCCGAGCGACAACAGCAGGGCGACGGCCCGTGCAAAACGGGTCGGGCCATCCGCCGCGATCTGCCTGTGCTGGGAGGTCATGGTGCTCAGGCCTTACGCCGCAGCAGAAATGCCCGCGCAAGGTCGGCCAGCCCGGCCAGATGGCCGCGCCGTTCCAAGCTCTGCCGTGGCATCGCAAGCGGGGCGGCGGGCGGCATCCAGTTCTCGGCCTCGCCAGCCATTGCGGAAGTGGGGGTCGTCGCGTCTTGAAGGGTCATGCGTTGATCCATTGGTACACCCATGTCTCTGTCAGATTGCGGTCATATCCCGATAGAACTGCCTTGATTTCGACGATGGCGTCAGGCTCGGCGCGCAGTTCCAGCACCAGCCGCCATTCGTCCCTGCCATCCACCCGGCTTAGGATCGCCTCCACGATCTCGCCGTTCTGTGCGCTGGTGACGGGTTCAAGCTCGGCGTCGCTCGGCATATCGCTGAGCTGTCCGCCTGCGAAGTCGATGACGAATTTGCGGGTCTCGGTGTCTGCCTCAACACCCGCCACCCCGCCATGGCCCGAGCGCAGCCGTACCACGCGGCCAAGGGTCTGCGGCGTCGCGCCCGGCGGGGTCATCCCCCAGTGCATGCGGTAGCCGTAGGCCAGTTCATCGCCGGCGCGGGTCTCCCCTTCGGGGATCCAATAGGCCACGATGTTGTCATTGCCTTCCAGATCCGAAGGTATCTCAACCAGCCGCAGTGTGCCTTTGCCCCAGTCGCCCATGGGTTCGATCATCAGCGAGGGGCGGCGTTCGTAATGGGCCTGCGCGTCGAGGTAATGCTCAAAGTCCCGGTTCCGCTGCGCCAGCCCGAAAGACCGCGGGCTCTGCGCCCCGAAATAGGAACTCGCCAAACGCGGCGGATTGTTCAGCGGGCGGCAGAGGGTGGTGTCCTTGCCTGTGTTCAGCACCAAGACTTCGCTGTCATGCACCGCGGGGCGGAAGTCGTCGAAATTCCCCTTATCCGCGCCATTGTGCAAAAACATTGAGGTCAGCGGTGCGATGCCAAGCTGCTTGATGTCCTCGCGCAGGAACAGACGCATGGTGACCTCGACGGTGGTGTCTTCGCCCGGTGTGACCACGAATTGGTAGGCCCCGGTCACCGAAGGGCTGTCGAGCGCGGCATAGATCGTGGCGCTATCGTCACCCGGTTCGGGGCGGCGCAGCCAAACCTCGCTGAAGCGGGGGAATTCCTCACCTTCCGGCAGGCCGGTGTTCACGGCCAAACCCCGCGCGCTCAGCCCATAGAGCGTGTCCTTGCCCAAGGCGCGGAAATAGCTCGCCCCTTGGAAGACGATCAATTCATCGAAAATATCGGCCCGGTTGAGCGGGGTGTGCAGGCGGAAACCGGCGACGCCCGGCATCTCGGCATTGGGTGGGATCGACTTGGCGAGTTCTTCGTCGTCATACTCGAAATCGGCGGTGGTAAAGCCCATCGGTTCCACCGCGTCGCCCCGGACCTCGTTGATCTTCACCGCTTCCTTGAACAGCCAGCCGGGGTGGAAGGCGTGCAGCCTGAAGGCCACGCCCTTTTCCTGCCAGCGGGCCTGCTCGGGCCGGAACCGGATGCGTTGGTAGGCGTCGTAATCCAGATCGGCAAGGAAGCCTTCGACAGGCTTCGGGGCCATATAGGAGGTCTGGGCCAATCGCCGCATATCTTCGACCAGTGCGTCGAAGGTGAAGGAGGCGGCGGGCACCTCCTGCGCCGCGCTGTGCCGCGGCATGAGCGCGGCGGCAAAGGACGCGGCGGAGAGGGTGAGGAACTGGCGGCGTTCTAGGGTTTCGGACCGCTGTTCAATCGGTCGTGCAGTCGGGAAATTCGGCAAAACAATACCTCAGAAGACACGTTAAGAGTGCGCAATTTTTTCCCTATCTAATCTTTTTGCGGAGGCTGGAAACTTGATATTGCAACTATCAGCGGAATGCCGCAGGGCAGCGCGGAAAACCGCCGATCCGCCTGCTGCGCGGCGGGGGCTGCAAAAAATTTCGCCTTGATTTCCGTAGGATCGCCGCTTTTTTTGTGATAATCGCCCTGCGGTGGCGGCAAGATTTTGCGGCGCTTTGAAGCGGGTTTGGGCGGGACCGCGCCCCACCCCCGCGGGAGGGTGGCGCGCGGAGGGGGTCAGACGGCGTCGAGCCCTTCGGCCAGCAAACGCTCAAGGCCGCGCATCTCGGCATCCGTCAGGGGAATCCCCTTGGCCCGCTTCTCGGCACGCGCCTTGAACCGGCGCTGCGAGGGCAGCCGCGCGCCTTGGCCGGTGATCGCATTAAAGAGGGTTTCCGCCCGCGCGAAGGGATCGCCGGGGCGGCCTGCGGCAAACGTCTTGGGGTCGAAGGCGATGATCAATTCGCCATGGGCGGGCGCGAGGGTGAGCGCGCCCAAGGCATCGCGCGCTTCAGGGCTGGTCAGGTCACCGATCATCACCCCGGCAAGCAATTCGATCATGGTCGAGACGGCCGATCCCTTGTGACCGCCGAAGGGCAGCATAGCCCCGGCGAGGGCGGCTTCGGGGTCGGTCGTCGGGCTGCCATCGGGGGCGATGGCCCAGCCTTCGGGCAGGGGCGTGCCCGCGCGGCGGTGCAATTCGATCTCCCCCCGCGCGGCGACGCTGGTGGCGAAATCGAAAACGTAAGGGTCGCCCCCTTCCCGGGGCCAGCCAAAGGCGAAAGGGTTGGTCCCCATCAAGGGGTCGGTGCCGCCCGAGGGGGCGACGCTGGCATAGCTGGGGCACATGGCCATGGCGGCGAGGCCCATCTCGGTCAGCGCCTCGATCTCGGGCCAGAGCGCGGCGAAATGGGTGCAATCGTTGATCACCATGGCGGCGATCCCGGTGGTGCGGCAACGCTCGGCCAGCACCGGCGCGCCTGCGTCAAAGGCCGCGTTGGAGAAACCGCCGCCCGCGTTCACGCGCACCACGGCGCTTTCGTCGTGGTGCACCTGTGGCACGGCGTCGGGCACCACCTTGCCCGCCTTGATCGTACGCAGGCAGCCTTCGATCCGGTAGATACCGTGGGATTTGCAGGCATCGCCTTCGCCCGCGACAATCACCCGCGCGAGGGCGGCGGCATTTAGGGGCGACAGGCCCGCGCCTTGGAAAATCCGAATGACCATCGCGGTCAGGTCATCGTGGGAGAGGGTTGTGTCGGCCATCTGGATCCTCGCAGGGCTTGGGTTGCAATCATGCATACATCATGTATGCAGATGCGGAGAGACGCAAGCTGACACCGGGCCGCGGCCCGCATGAAAGGATAGACGATGGCCTTTACCCCCCATGGCAAACACCTGATCGCTGGCGAATGGATCGCCACGGATGATCGCTTTAGCTCTAGCCCCGCCCATGGGCCTGCGCATGACTTCTCGGTCGGCACGGTGGAACTGGTCGACCAAGCCTGCGAAGCCGCCGAAGCAGCGTTTTGGGACTATGGCTATTCCAGCCGCGCGACCCGTGCCAAATTCCTCAACGCCATCGCCGATGAGATCGACGCCCGAGGCGCCGAGATCACCGAGATCGGCAGCCAAGAAAGCGGTCTCCCCGAAGCGCGGCTGGAAGGGGAGCGGGGCCGGACCGTGGGCCAACTCCGCCTGTTCGCGGCGCATATCGAACAGGGTGACTACCTCGACCGTCGCTTCGATGCCGCCATGCCCGAACGCCAGCCCGCCCCGCGGCCCGCGATCACCATGGTGCAACGCCCCATCGGCCCCGTGGCCGTCTTTGGCGCGTCGAACTTCCCGCTGGCCTTCTCCGTGGCGGGCGGTGACACCGCAGCGGCGCTGGCGGCGGGCTGTCCGGTCGTGGTCAAAGGTCACTCCGCCCATCCCGGCACCGGAGAGATCGTGGCCGAAGCGATCCTTGCGGCGGTTGAAAGCTGCGGCATGCCGCGCGGGGTCTTCTCGCTGATCCAAGGCGGCAACCGCGCTGTGGGGCAGGCCGTGGTGCAGCATCCGCGGATCAAGGCCGTGGGTTTCACCGGCTCGCTCGCCGGGGGCCGTGCGCTCTTCGATCTCTGCGCCGCGCGGCCAGAGCCGATCCCCTTCTTCGGCGAGTTGGGCTCGGTCAATCCGATGTTCATGCTGCCCGCCGCGATGGCGGCACGGGCCGAGGAGCTTGGCAAGGGCTGGGCGGCATCGCTGACCATGGGCGCGGGCCAGTTCTGCACCAATCCCGGCATCGCCGTGGTGATTGATGGGCCGGGCGCCGACGCCTTTGTGCAAAACGCGGCCACAGCGCTGCAAGACGTGGCCCCGCAGGTCATGCTGACAGACGGTATCGCGGAGGCCTATTGCGCAGGGCGGGACAAGTTCAAATCCGCGCCAAGCCTGCGCCAAGTGCATCTGGCCGACAGCGAAGGCCGCACCGCCGCGCCTGCGCTCTTCGAAACCACGGGCGAAGAGTTCAAGGCCAATCCAGCGCTGCACGAAGAGGTCTTCGGCCCTCTGGGCTTGGTGGTGCGGGTCTCTTCGCTGGAAGAGATGCGCGCGCTGGCACTCGAGCTGGACGGGCAATTGACCATCACCCTGCATATGAATGACGCGGATGTCGACGCCGCGCGCGACCTCATGCCGGTGCTGGAGCGCAAGGCGGGTCGCCTGCTGGCCAACGGTTTTCCGACGGGGGTCGAGGTGGTGGATTCCATGGTGCATGGCGGGCCATATCCGGCCAGCACCAACTTCGGCGCGACCAGCGTGGGCACCCTGTCGATCCGCCGTTTCCTGCGACCCGTGTCCTATCAGAACCTGCCCGAGGCGCTGCTGCCGGAAAACGCGGCGGAGTAATCTAAGATCGGAAAAGCCGGGCCCCACGCCCGGCTTTTCGCATTTGTTGCGCCGTGGGGGAGCAGCCCAACCGGCTGCTCTTTCGCGACCATGCTGGCCAGGCCGGATTGTATCAAAAATATGTCGACATGCCGGTAAAAGTTAAAAATACATATTGTATTTTTAATGAAGACATTGTTCCTTCATACCACCCCGCATCCCGTCCAGAGAGAGTCGGGGGCGACCAACCCAAGAGGGAGATACCTATGAAATTCACGCAACTCGCCGGGAGCCTTGTGGCTGCGACCGTGATCGGCACCGCCGCTCAGGCCGACAAACTGGACGACATCATTTCTTCGGGCACGCTGCGCTGCGCCGTGGTGCTGGACTTCCCGCCCATGGGCTCGCGCGATGACAGCAACACGCCCGTCGGCTTCGACGTGGACTATTGCAACGACCTGGCCGCCGCCCTTGGCGTCGAAGCCGAGATCGTGGAGACGCCCTTCCCCGACCGTATCCCCGCCCTCGTCTCGGGCCGCGCGGATGTGGGTGTTGCCTCCACCTCCGACACGCTGGAGCGCGCCAAGACCGTCGGCTTCTCGGTGCCCTATTTCGCCTTCACCAACGTCGTGCTGACCCGCGAAGACGCGGGCGTCGACAGTTTTGAAAGCCTCAAGGGCAAGACCGTGGGCTCCGTCGCGGGCACTTTCGAAGCCATCGCGCTGGAAGAGCAGGTCGACGCATGGGACGAAGGCAGCTTCCGTTCCTACCAGAGCCAAGCGGACGTCTTCCTGTCGCTGGCCCAAGGCCAGATCGACGCGACTGTCGTGACCTCAACCGTGGCCTCCTCCATCGTGGCGAGCGGCAAGTTCGACGGTCTGACCATCGCGGGCGATGCGCCGTTTGACGTGGACTATGTCGGTCTGATCGGCCTGCGTCAGGAATACGGTCTGCTGAACTATCTCGACCTCTTCGTGAACCAGCAGGTGCGCTCGGGCCGTTATCAGGAACTGTTCGACAAATGGGTCGGCGGCGAAGCGCCGGATCTGACCATCACCAAAGCCTATCGCTGATGAATGCGGGGGCCGCGATCTGCGGCCCCCCTGCCGATAACCGCTGATCGGAGCAAGAGATGGGCAACTATACCTTTCAATGGCGACAGGCCTTTCGCGCCTTACCAGAGATGCTGGAAGGCGCGCTGGTCACGCTGCAAATATCGATCCTGTCGATGCTCATCGGCATTGCCATTGCCGTGCTGCTGGCCGTGGGCCGGGATGCCAAATCGGCTTGGCTGCGGGCGCCTGCGACCGCATGGGTCGAAGTGGCGCGCAACACGCCGGCGCTGTTTCAGATTTACATGGCGCATTTCGGGCTTGGGTCTTTCGGGATCTATCTCAGCCCCTACGCCGCGCTGCTGGCGGGGATCGCCTTCAACAACGCGGGCTACCTTTGCGAGACGTTCCGCGGCGCGATGCGCGCTATTCCGGGCACGCAGCTGCGCGCCGGGCGGTCACTGGGCATGGGGCAGGCCAAGGCGTTTCGCTTGATCATCCTGCCGCAGATGTTCCGCATCTCGTTCCTGCCGACGACGAACCAGATGATCTGGGCGATTTTGATGACCTCTTTGGGTGTCACGGTGGGGCTGAATTCGGATCTCGCCGGGGTGACGCAAGACCTCAACGCGCGCAGCTTCCGGACCTTTGAATTCTTCGCATTGGCGGCGGTGATCTACTACGTGATCGCCAAGACCGTGATGCTTGGCGCACGGCTGCTTGCGGCCCGCTTGTTTCGCTACTGAAGGAAGAGAATAGATGTTTGATACGGCTCTGACCTTCAACGACCTGTTGTTCATGCTCAAAGGCGCAGGGGTGACGCTTTCGGTCACCGCCTTCGCGGTGGTGGGCGGCACGCTGCTGGGGGTCTTCTTCGGTGTGCTGCGCAGCCAGATCAGCCCTTGGGCGGCCCTGCCGCTGACCTTTGTGCTGGATATCTTCCGCTCGGTTCCGCTGCTGATCCAATTGATCCTTGCCAACGCCTTTCAGGCCATCGCGGGCTGGGGGATTTCGCCCTTCGTGACATCCTGCATCGTGCTGGCGCTCTATACCTCGGCCTATTGCACCGAGATCGTGCGCGGCGCGATCGAGGCGGTGCCTTCGGTCACCCGCCGTGCGGCGCGCTCGCTCGGCATGACATGGGGCCAAGACCTCACGCAGATCGTCTTTCCCATGGCGCTGCGGGTTGGCCTGCCCAGTTGGATCGGCCTGACGCTCGGCGTGATGAAAGACAGCGCGCTGGTGATGTGGCTCGGCATCATCGAATTGCTGCGCGCCTCGCAAATTCTGGTGACACGCCTGCAAGAGCCGATGTTCATCCTGCTCGTGACCGGCGCGATCTACTTCGCGCTCAGTTTCCCCATTGCCCGGCTTGGCAGCCGCTTGGAAAAAAGGTGGCAAGAAAATGATTGAGATTGAAAACGTCCACAAATCCTTTGGTGCGCTTCAGGTGCTCAAGGGCATCGACCTGACCGTGCAAAAAGGCGAGGTCGTCTCGGTGATCGGCGGCTCGGGTTCGGGCAAATCGACGCTCTTGACCTGCATCAACGGGTTGGAGCCGATCGACAGTGGCCGCATCGTCGTCGACGGGACCGAGGTTCACGCCCGCGACACCGACCTGAACAAGCTGCGCCGCAAGATCGGCATCGTGTTCCAGCAGTTCAACGCCTTTCCGCATTTGACGGTGCTGGAAAACGTCACGCTGGCCCCGCGCAAGGTCAAAGGCATCGCCCGCAAGGAGGCCGAAGAGATTGCGGTGCAGCAGCTTTCGCATGTCGGTCTGGCCGATAAGCTTGATGTTTACCCCAGCCGCCTGTCGGGCGGGCAGCAGCAGCGGATGGCGATTGCGCGTGCATTGGCGATGTCGCCCGATTACATTCTCTTTGATGAGGTGACCTCGGCCCTCGACCCGCAACTGGTGGGCGAGGTGCTGGACACGCTCAAATTGCTGGCAGATGAAGGGATGACGATGATCTGTGTCACCCATGAGATGAGTTTCGCACGCGATGTGTCGGATCGTGTGGCCTTCTTCCACAAGGGCGTCATGGCCGAGATCGGCGCGCCGGATCAGATTTTTGGCGATCCGCAGCAAGAAGAGACCCGTCAATTCCTGTCGAGCGTGCGGTAATGAACCAAACCCCGGTGACGGTCGTCGGCGCGGGCGTGGTGGGCCTGTCCATCGCGCTGGCGCTTCAGGCGCGCGGGCTGCCCGTGCGGGTGATCGACCGTGAAGGCCCGGCGGCAGGCGCCTCGGCGGGCAATGCGGGTGCCTTTGCTTTTACCGAGATCCTGCCGCTCGCCTCGCCCCGGATGATCCGGCAGGCGCCGAAATGGCTGCTTGATCCGCTGGGGCCGCTGTCGATGCCGCCGCGCTATGCCGGGCGGATCGCCCCGTGGATGTGGCGTTTCTGGAAAGCAAGCTGGCCCGCGCAGCTGCGGGCCTCGACCGTGGCGCAGACGGCGCTGATGAAACTCTCGCAGGCCGCGCTCGACCCGCATCTGGAGCTGAGCGGTCTGGCCCATATGCTGCGCCATGACGGGCAGTTGCAGGTCTATGAAAGCGAGGCCGAGTTCCGCGCATCGCTCCCCGGATGGCAGGCCCGCGCAGAGGCGGGGATCGCTTTCACCCATCTCAAGGGCGATGAGATTGCGGCCTATCAGCCCGGTCTCGCGCCCTCTTTCACCCATGCAACCTTCACCCCGGAATGGCAATCGATCTCGGACCCGCGCGACTATGTGCTGGCGATGGCCGAACGCTTCCGGGCCGGGGGCGGAGAGATCACCATCACCCGCGCCGAACGACTGGTCGCGGGGGGGGTCGAGACCGCCGCTGGCATGATGCCGGGCCGCGTGGTGCTGGCCGCAGGTGCGCATTCGCATCACCTCGCGCGGACCGCTGGCGTGAAAATCCCGCTTGAGACCGAGCGCGGCTATAACACGACCCTGCCCGCCGGGGCCTTCGACCTGAAGCGCCAGATCACTTTCGGCGGCCATGGCTTTGTCATCAGCAAGGTGGGCCATGGGCTGCGCGTCGGCGGGGCGGTGGAACTCGGCGGGCTCGACCTGCCGCCGAACTTTGCCCGGGCCGATGCGATGCTGAAAAAGGCCAAGCGCTTTTTGCCGGGGCTCGACACCTCGGGCGGCACGCAGTGGATGGGTTTTCGCCCCTCATTGCCCGACAGCCTGCCCGCCATCGGCGCGCTGCCAAGCCGCCCGGATGTGTTCTGCGCCTTTGGCCATGGGCATCTGGGCCTCACCCAATCGGCGGGCACCGCCGCCATCATCGCGGATCTGATGACCGGCCAAGACCTCGGCATCGACCTGACCCCCTTCTCTCCCGCCCGTTTCTAGAGGCTGACATGACGCAACACACATTTCCCTGTATCGACGGCCATACCTGCGGCAATCCGGTACGGCTCGTCACCGGCGGCGCGCCGCTGTTGAAGGGCGCGAACATGCTGGAAAAGCGTGCGCATTTTCTGGCGGAATACGACTGGATCCGCACCGGTCTGATGTTCGAGCCGCGTGGGCACGACCAGATGTCAGGCGCAATCCTTTACCCGCCGACGCGGGATGATTGCGACATTGCAGTGCTGTTCATCGAGACCTCGGGCTGTTTGCCGATGTGCGGCCACGGCACCATCGGCACAGTCACCATCGCGCTGGAAAATGGGTTAGTCACCCCCGCCACCTCCGGCCAATTGCGCCTTGAAACCCCTGCCGGGCGGGTCGATGTGACCTACCGGCAAGAGGGGCGTTTCGTTGAAGAGGTGCGCCTGACCAACGTGCCCGCCTTCCTCTACGCCGAAGGGCTGACGGCGGAGGTCGAGGGTTTGGGCGAAGTGGTGGTCGATGTGGCCTATGGCGGGAACTTCTATGCCATCGTCGAGCCGCAGAAGAATTTCCGCGATATGGCGGATTTCTCGGTCTCCGAACTGGTTGGTCTCAGCCCGAAACTTCGCGCCGCGCTCAATGCGAAATATGAGTTCACCCACCCCGAACATCCCGCGATCAACGGGCTGAGCCATATCCTCTGGACCGGCGCCCCCCGCGCGGGAGAGGCCCATGCCCGCAACGCGGTTTTCTACGGTGACAAGGCGATCGACCGTTCGCCCTGCGGCACTGGCACCTCGGCGCGGATGGCGCAGTTGGCAGCTAAGGGGAGGCTGAATGCGGGGGATGATTTCGTGCATGAATCCATCATCGGCTCCATGTTCAAAGGCCGTGTCGAAGCGGCGGCAGAGGTGGCGGGCAGGCCCGCGATCATCCCCTCCATTGCCGGTTGGGCGCGGGTGACGGGCTTTAACACCATTTTCATCGACGAGCGTGACCCCTTCGCGCACGGCTTTGTCGTCACCTGATTTAAAGAGGCTCCCCATGGCGCAAATCATCGTTCCCGCCGCGGCCCAAGGCGCGGTGCTGGCCTCTTCCGAGGGGCTGAGTTTCTGGGGCGGCGTCGATCCGGCCACGGGCAAGGTCATCGACGCGCATCATCCGCTTTGCGGTCAGTCGCTGGCGGGGAAGATCCTGCTCATGCCCACCAGCCGCGGCTCCTGCACCGGCAGCGGCGTGCTGCTGGAACTGGCGTTGAACGGTCATGCCCCTGCTGCCCTCGTGTTTCGCGAGGCCGAAGATATCCTGACCCTGGGCGCGTTGATCGCGGGGAAGATGTTCGACAAGCCGCTCGCGGTGCTGCGCCTCGGGGCCGAGGATTACGACCTGCTCGCCAAATCCCGCAGCGCGCGGATCACGCCTGAGATGCTCAGCACCGATGACTGGGATCTGCCCCTGTCGGACAGGCCCGCCCGCGCCTTGCATCTCACTGCCGAGGATCAAGCGATGCTGCACGGGGCCGAGGGCAAGGCCGTGCAACTGGCGATGGAGATCACCTGCACCATGGCGCGGGGGCAGGGGGCCGAGCAGCTGGTCGATGTGACGCGCGTGCATATCGACGGCTGCATCTACGCCAGCCCCGCCAACTTGCTCTTTGCCCAGACCATGGCCGATATGGGCTCGAAGGTGCGCGTGCCGACGACGATGAACGCGATCTCGGTCGATCACGGCAATTGGCGCGATCAGGGCGTGCCGCCGGACTTCGGCCTACCCGCCAGCCGTCTGGCCGACGCCTATGTCACGATGGGCGCGCGGCCCAGTTTCACCTGCGCGCCCTACCAATTGCCGGCCCCGCCCGAACGCGGCGAGTTCATCGCGTGGTCGGAGTCCAACGCGGTGATCTATGCCAATAGCGTGCTTGGCGCGCGGACGGTAAAACATCCCGATTTCCTCGACCTGTGCATCGCGCTCACCGCGCGCGCGCCGCTCTCAGGGGTCTATCTGGAGGAACATCGCGCCCCGCGCCGGGTGATCGAAGTGGAACTGCCCGCGGAGTATGACGAGGCGATCTGGCCGATGCTGGGCTGGCTGGCGGGGCAGGCCGCGCCGGACCGGATCCCGGTCCTGCGCGGGTTGGAGGGGGCCGCCCCGAATGAGGATGACCTCAAAGCGCTCTGCGCGGCCTTTGGCACCACCTCCGCAGCCCCAATGCTGCATGTGGCTGGGATCACACCCGAAGCCGATCTGCCGCCTGTCGCGGAGGCCGATACGCTGCGCCTCACCTCCGATGACCTACGGCGTGTTTGGCGACAGTTCAACGCGGGGGCGGCGAAGGTCGACCTCGTGGCCTTTGGCAGCCCGCATTTCTCCCACGCAGAATGCCGCGCGCTCGACACCGCCCTTGCCGGGCGCAAGCGCCATGCCGACACGGCGGTGATCGTGACGCTTGGCCAAGACACGTTACAAGCGGCGCGCGATGACGGCACCGTGGCGCGGCTCGAAGCGGCGGGCGTGCAGGTGGTGCCCGACATCTGCTGGTGCTCGATTTCCGAGCCGGTTTTCCCGCCCTCGGCCAAGGTGTTGATGACCAACTCGGGCAAATACGCCCATTACGCCCCCGGTCTGTCGGGCCGGGCCGTGCGCTTTGGCAGTATCGCCGATTGTGTGGAGGCCGCCGTGACGGGGCAGGCGGGGGAGGCATTGCCGAGATGGCTGACCGAGGAGGAGACAAAGGATGCGTAGCAGCAAGACGGTGCATGTGATCTCGGCCCATGCCGAGGGTGAGGTGGGCGATGTGATCGTGGGCGGTGTCGCCCCGCCGCCCGGGAAGACGCTGTGGGAGCAGAGCCGCTGGATCGCGCGGGATGAAACCCTGCGCAACTTCGTGTTGAACGAGCCGCGCGGCGGGGTGTTTCGCCATGTGAACCTTCTGGTCCCGCCGAAAGACCCCCGCGCCGATGCAGCCTTCATCATCATGGAGCCGGAGGACACGCCGCCGATGTCCGGTTCCAATTCGATCTGCGTCTCGACCGTGCTGCTCGACGGGGGCATCCTGCCGATGACGGAGCCTGTGACCGAGCTAACCCTCGAAGCGCCGGGCGGGCTGGTGAAGGTTCGCGCCGAATGTCGCAATGGCAAGGCAGAGCGTATTTTCGTACAAAACCTGCCGAGTTTCGCGGCGCGTCTGGATGTGCCGCTTGAGGTCGAAGGTCTGGGCACGCTCACTGTCGATACCGCCTATGGCGGCGACAGTTTTGTGGTCGTCGATGCCGCCGCCATGGGGTTTTCGCTAGAGGCGCATGAGGCCCATGACATCGCGCGGCTTGGCGTGCGGATCACCGATGCGGCCAATGCGGCGATGCGGTTCGACCACCCTGAGAACCCTGATTGGCAGCATTTCTCTTTCTGCCTGTTCGCCGGTCCGGTGACCCGCGATGAGGCAGGCCTGCGCGCCGGGGCGGCGGTGGCGATCCAGCCGGGCAAGGTGGACCGTTCGCCCACTGGCACCGCCCTTTGCGCGCGAATGGCCCTGCTGCACGCGCGGGGGGAAATGGGACTGGAGGACAGTCTGACCACCGTGTCGCTGATCGGGTCGACCTTCACGGGGCGCATCTTGGGCGAGACGCGGGTGGGCGAACATACGGCCATCCAGCCAGAACTGTCGGGCCGGGGCTGGGTCACGGGCATCCATCAACATATGCTCGACCCCGATGACCCTTGGCCGGGCGGCTACCGCCTGTCCGACACATGGGGCGCGCGCGGCTAGACGCCCTTTGCCACGTTGAACCCCGCCGCCCGGGGCAGACCGGGGGCGGGGGCCAATCTTCACAACCTCGCGCCGCCTCGGCGCGAAGCCGCCGTCATTGGCTGACGCGAGGCAACATCTTGCATGTGCTCTTCGTTTTCGATTGATTGCTTTTCAATCAGAACACGAACTTTCAAACAACGGAGAGTCACCATGAAGCTACGCACCACACTCGCATCCTCCGCATTGGCGCTGAGCCTTGCATTTCAAGCCCATGCCGCCGATGTGCCCGAGGGCGTGAACCTTGCCGAAGACCAGACCTATACTTTCTGGCTGCTCGACGCGATCAAGTCGATGGACCCGCAGATCAATACCGACGTCGAAGGCTCTGACGTGCTGCGCAACCTCTTCGAAGGGCTCTACAACGAAGATGGCAACGGTGAGCTGGTCCCCGGTGTGGCGCTCGACCACGAAGTTTCGGAAGACGGCAAGACCTACACCTTCAACCTGCGCGACGACGCCAAGTGGTCCAACGGCGAGCCGGTCACCGCGAATGACTTCGTCTATTCATGGCGCCGTCTGGCCGACCCGGCGACCGCCTCGGAATACGCCTGGTACATGGAGTTGATGCAGGTCGAGAACGCGCCCGAGATCATCGCCGGGGACAAGTCCCCCGAGGAGCTGGGCATCCGCGCCATCGACGACCACACGCTTGAGGTCAAGATCACCACGCCGCTGCCCTATTTCCCGCAGATGCTGGTGCACGGCTCGACCTTCCCCGTGCTGCAAAGCGTGGTTGAGGAACATGGCGACGACTGGACCGATGCAGGCACGCTTGTCGGCAACGGCGCCTATACGCTGGTCGAGCATCAGCTGGGCGAGCGCGTCGTGATGGAGAAGAACGACACCTATTGGGACGCCGAGAACGTGGTGATGGAAGAGATCATCGCGCTGACGATCAACGACGTGAACCAAGCCCTGACCCGCTATCTGGCCGGTGAGCTGGACCGCGTGGACATCCCCGCCGGGCAGTATCCGCGCCTGAAGAAAGAGTACCCCGAACAGGCGGTCTCGACCCCCTATAACTGCTCCTACATCTACATGCTGAACGTGGGCGACAAGGGGCCGGAGGCGCTGAAAAACGTCAATGTGCGCAAGGCGCTGGCCTATGCCATCGACCGCGACATCATCGTCGACCGCATCCTGCAAGGCGGCCAGAAACCTTCGTACAACTGGACCCACTGGGCGATCGCCGATTTCGAGCGTCCCGAGCTCGACTGGGCCGACAACATGGATCAGGCGCAGCGCGTGGAGAAGGCCAAGGAACTGCTGACCGAGGCAGGCTACGGGCCCGACAACCCGCTGGATCTGACGCTGCAGTACAACACCTCGGAAGATCACAAGAAGATCGCCATCGCAGCCTCGCAGATGCTCAAGCAGATCGGCGTGAACCTCACGCTCGACAACTATGAGTGGAAGGTCCACACCGACCGGATGCAGAACCAGGAATACGACATGGCGCGCTATGCCTGGTGCGGCGACTACAACGAGGCCTCGACCTACCTCGACCTGCTGACCTCCTATTCGGGGCACAACAACGGCGAGTTCTACAACGACGCCTATGACAAGCTCATGAAGGACAGCAAAACCGCCGAGGATCCGCAGCCCCTTTATCAAGAGGCCGAGAAGATCCTCGCCGAGGAAATGCCGATCATCCCGATTTACCACTATGCCAACGTCGACATGATCGCCGCGGATATCGAGGGCCTGCCCGAGAACAACGTGAACAACACGTGGTACGGCAAAGACCTCTATCGCGTCGCTGAGTAACCTCTCGACATCCGGGCAGCCCTGCGTTTATGCGGGGCTGCCCGATTCTTTGTACCCCCTTAACCCGTAACCGGAGCACCCGCGCCTTGCTCAGCTACATTCTAAAGCGCCTTGCCATCGCGATTCCGACGCTTCTGCTCTTGATCGTGATTTCCTTCCTGCTGATGCATTCCGCCCCGGGCGGGCCTTTCACCTCCGAGCGTGAATTGCCGCCTCAGGTGCTGGCGAATCTCAACGCGAAATATGGGCTGGACGATCCGCTGTGGAAGCAGATCACGACCTATGTCTGGGGCATCGTCACCGAGTTCGATTTCGGCCCGAGCTTTGTCTACAAGGACCGTTCGGTGAACGAGATCATCGCCCAAGGTTTCCCGATCACGCTGACCTACGGCCTTTTGTCCTTCGCCGTGGCGGTCATCGTAGGCGTGAGCCTTGGTGTCGCTGCCGCCGTGCGGCACAACTCGGCATTGGACTATGCCGCCGTGGGCGTCTCCATCGGGGCGCAGGTGCTGCCGAACTTCGTCATGGCGCCGATTCTGGTGCTGGTCTTCACGCTTTGGCTCGGTTGGCTGCCCGGTGGCGGCTGGCAGGGGCCGGAATATTGGATCATGCCGGTGATCGCCCTGTCCACGTCCTTCATGGCCTCGATTGCGCGGATTACCCGCTCTTCGATGCTGGAAGTGCTGACCTCCAACCATATTCGCACCGCCCGCGCCAAGGGGCTGCCCGAGCGCCGTGTCATCCTCCGTCACGCGCTGAAGCCCGCGATGTTGCCCGTGATCTCCTACCTCGGGCCGGCCTTCGTGGCGATGATCACCGGCTCCGTGGTGGTCGACATTTATTTCTCCACCGGCGGCATCGGGAAGGCCTTCGTCGACAGCGCGCTCAACCGCGATTACGCGGTGATGATGGGGGTAACGATCCTCGTGGGCGCGCTGACCATCTTCTTCAACCTCGTGGTCGATATCCTCTACGGCTGGATCGACCCCAAGATCCGGTACTGACATGGTGATGACATCCGAACAACGGGTCGGGGCCACCGAGATCGCGGCCAAAGGGCGCTCCCCTTGGGCCGACGCGCGGCGGCGGTTCTTTCGCAACAAGGCGGCGCTGATGGGGCTCGTGATCCTCGGCTTCGTCGTGGCCTTCGCGCTGTTTGGCAACAGCCTTGCGCAGTGGTCGAACGAGGAACTCGACTACAACGTCATGGGCCAGATCGTGGAACTCGGCGGCCCGTCGATCGAGAGCGGCCATTACTTCGGCACCGATGATCTGGGCCGCGACCTCTATGCCCGTACCGTGCAGGGCACGCAGATCAGCCTCGCCGTCGGCCTCGTCGGCGCGCTGATCGCCTGCGTGGTCGGCACGCTCTACGGTGCGGTTGCAGGCTATTTCGGCGGACGCACCGACAGCATCATGATGCGGCTCGTCGATATCTTCATGGCCGTGCCTTACATGTTCGTCCTGATCCTGCTTTTGGTCATGTATGGCCGCTCGATCACCATCCTTTTCGCCGGTGTCGGCCTGATTTCGTGGATGGAGATGGCCCGCATCGTGCGCGGCCAGACCCTGACCATCAAGGGCCGCGAATTCGTCGAGGCCGCCCGCGCCACTGGCGTCTCGGCTCCGGTCATTATCCTCCGCCATATCGTGCCGAACCTGCTGGGCGTGATCGCCGTCTATGCCACGCTGCTGGTCCCGCTGATGATCCTGACCGAAAGCTTCATTTCCTTCCTCGGCCTCGGCGTGCAAGAGCCGCTCACCTCCCTCGGAGCGCTGATCTCCGAAGGGGCGGGCACCATCGCCTATGGCACCACCTGGCAGTTGGGCTTCCCGCTGCTGTTCTTCTGTCTCACGCTGTTTGGCCTGTTCTTTATCGGCGACGGACTGCGTGACGCCCTCGACCCCAAGGATCGCTGATGTCTCTGTTGGAAATCCGCAAGCTCTCCGTCACCTTCGACGGCGAAGACGGCCCCGTGCATGCGGTCAACGACCTGTCGCTCTCGATCAACCGGGGCGAGACCCTCGGCATTGTCGGCGAAAGCGGCTCGGGCAAAAGCCAGACCGCCTTCTCGATAATGGGCCTTCTGGCGCCGAACGGGCGCACCGGCGGATCTATCCGCTTCGACGGGCAGGAGATCCTCGGCGCCAAGCCCAAGGTGCTGAACAAGATCCGGGCCGAGCGCATCGCGATGATCTTTCAGGACCCGATGACCTCGCTCAACCCCTACATGCGGATCAGCGACCAGATGACCGAGGTGCTGACCCTGCACCAAGGCCTGTCCAAACGCGATGCGCTCGCGGAATCGGTGCGGATGCTGGACGCGGTGAAAATCCCGGCGGCCAAGGAGCGCATTCGCCTCTTCCCGCATGAGTTCTCAGGCGGCATGCGCCAGCGGGTGATGATCGCCATGTCGCTGCTGTGCAAGCCGGACCTGTTGATCGCGGACGAGCCGACCACCGCGCTCGACGTTACCGTACAAGCGCAGATCATGGAGCTTCTGGGCGATCTGCAAAAGGATTTCGGCATGGCCACGATCCTCATCACCCATGACCTCGGCGTCGTGGCGGGCTTCTGCGAGCGGGTGCTGGTGATGTATGGTGGCCGGGTGATGGAGCAGGGGCCGACCGAGCCGCTCTTTGCCGAGCCCACGCATCCCTACACCCGCGGCCTTTTGGCCGCCGTGCCGCGCGTCGATGACGAGGACGCCACCATGAAGGCGATCCCCGGCAACCCGCCCAATATGGCCGCCCCGCCCGAGGGCTGCCCCTTCCGCCCGCGCTGCAATTACGCCGGAGAGGATTGCCGCGTGATGCCGCCGCTCGCACCCTTCGACGCGGGCCGCGCCCGCGCCTGCCACCGTCCCATCGCGGAGGTCACCGCATGAGCCCGCTTCTTTCGGTCCGCGACCTGCACGTCCAATTCCCGATCACCCGCGCGGGCGACATGCCTTGGACGAAGCCGCGCCTGCTGCATGCGGTGAACGGCGTCAGCTTCGATCTGGAGTCCGGCAAGACCCTCGGCGTTGTGGGCGAATCCGGCTGCGGCAAATCCACCCTCGCGCGCGGGCTGATCCAAATGGTCCCGTCCGAGGGGCAGGTCATGTGGCAGGGCGAGACCGATCTGTTGTCGCTCTCCCCGCGCCGGATGAAGCCTTACCGTTCCGAAATCCAGATGGTGTTTCAGGACCCGCTCGCCTCGCTCAACCCGCGCATGACGCTGGGCCAGATCATCGCCGAGCCGCTCAAGACCCACCGCCCCGACGTGCCCGCCCGCGAGCGCCGCGCCCGGGTGGCCCAGATGATGGAGCGCGTCGGTCTGCTGCCGCAGATGATCAACCGCTACCCACATGAGTTCTCCGGCGGCCAGTGCCAGCGCATCGGCATCGCGCGGGCGCTGATCGTGGAGCCGAAGTTGCTGATCTGCGACGAGCCGGTTTCGGCGCTCGATGTCTCAATCCAAGCGCAGGTGATCGAACTTCTGAAAGAGCTTCAGCGCGATCTGGGGTTGGCGATGATCTTCATCGCCCATGACCTCAGCGTGGTGAAGAACATCTCGGACGAGGTCATGGTGCTCTATTTGGGCCGCGTGATGGAGAAGGCGCCGAAGGCGCAGCTCTACGACGACCCGCAGCATCCCTACACGCAAGCTCTGCTTTCCGCTGTGCCGATCCCCGATCCGATTGCCGAACGCGCCAAGCAGATCGTGCCGATGAGCGGCGACATGCCCTCGCCGATGAACCCGCCCTCGGGCTGTGTCTTCCGTGGCCGCTGCCCGCGGGCGCAGGCCGATTGCGCGCAGGTGGTGCCGCAACCGGGCGAGTCGCTGCATCAGGTCGCGTGCATTCACCCCGGCCCGCTGCAAGCCAGCGAGACCGCGGAGTGAAACTTCAGTCGGTTTTTGCGTAAAATCCCCAGATAATCAGCCTCTTAGGGGCGGCGTGCGTTCGCCGCTACCCCGCCCAATTCCCGAAAAATGATATACGTCTATCAAAAATGATTGACGTATATCAAAATATCCCTCTAGATAAGCCCCGAGATGCGCAGGCTGGGAGGGCCAGCGCGCGGGGGAGGGGCCATGACAAGTCCGACGTTAAGCGATGTCGCACGCGCTGCTGGGGTGAGCTATGCCACCGCGGACCGGGTGATCAACAACCGCGGCAACGTGGCGGAAAAGTCCATCGCCAAGGTGCGCGAAGCGGTCGCAGCACTTGGCTATGTGCGCAATGTCGCGGCGGCGAACCTGTCACGCGGGCGGGTCTACCGGCTCGCTTTCCTGATCCCCCGCGGCTCCAACGCCTTTTTCAACCGCATCCGTCAACACATCGACCATACTGCCGCCCATCAGGCCACCGAACGCGTCTCCGCCGAGGTGATCGAGGTCGCGGCCTTTGCCGTCGAAGGGCTGCAAGACAGCATCTCGGACCTGCTGGAACGGGATTTCGACGGTGTCGCCATCGTCGGCTTGCAAAGCGCGGCGCTTGAGGCACCTTTGGCCGCCCTGCGGGATAAGGGGGTGGCCGTGGTGGGCCTCGTCTCCGACCTGCCGCAGGCCGCCCGCGCCGCCTATATCGGGATCGACAACATCGCCGCCGGGCGCACGGCGGGCCGCATGGTGGGGCTTGCCCATGGCGGGCAGGGGGGGCGGGTGCAGACCTTTGCAGGCTCGCTTGACGCGCGCGACCACGCGGAGCGTCTGACCGGCTTTCGCGAAGTGTTGCAGGCCGATTTCCCACAGGTTGAATTGCTGGATCCGATCATGACGAAGGACGACGCGCAGGTGCTGAACGCGCAGACGCGTCAGGCGCTCGGCCAGACGGAGCTGACAGCACTTTACAACGTGGGCGCGGGCAACAGCGGGTTGATCGCCGCCCTGAAAGAGGGGAAGGGAGAGCGGCCCTTCTGCGTGGTGCATGAACTGGTGGCCCATTCACGTCAGGCGCTGCTTGATCGGCACATTGATCTGGTGATCGACCAGCGCCCGGATGTCGAGATCAACCGCGCCTTCACCGTCTTGCGCGCGCTGATCGACCAAAAGGAATTGCCGCCGATGCCGGACCTCGTGCCGACGATTTACGTGCGGGACAATCTGCCCGCCGACACATTGACCGATAAGATGAAGGCCAAGATAGATGACTGATTTATTTAAAGATATAAAGCCCCTCACCTATGATCCCGAGGGGGCCGATCTGGCCTTTCGCCACTACAACCCTGACGAGATCGTCATGGGCAAACGCATGGAAGATCACCTGCGTTTCGCCGTGGCCTATTGGCATTCCTTCGCATGGCCGGGCGGCGATCCCTTTGGCGGGCAGACGTTTGATCGCCCGTGGTTCGGTGACACGATGGATCTGGCAAAGCTCAAGGCCGATGTGGCCTTTGAGATGTTCGACCTGCTGAACGCGCCTTTCTTCTGCTGGCACGATGCCGACATCCGCCCCGAGGGTGATACATTCGCCGAAAGCCTGCGCAATTTCGAAGAGATCATTGATTATCTCGGCACCAAGATGGAAGGCTCCAAAACCAAGCTGCTTTGGGGCACGGCGAACCTCTTTGGTCACCGGCGTTTCATGTCGGGCGCGGCCACCAATCCCGACCCTGAGATTTTCGCTTGGTCCGCCGCCACGGTCAAAGCCTGCATGGATGCGACCCATAAGTTGGGCGGTCAGAACTACGTCCTCTGGGGCGGGCGCGAGGGCTATGAGACGCTGCTCAACACCGACCTGAAACGCGAACGCCAGCAGGCCGGGCGCTTTTTGCAGATGGCGGTGGAATACAAACACAAGATCGGCTTCAAAGGCGCCATTCTGGTGGAGCCCAAGCCGCAGGAGCCGACCAAACATCAGTATGATTTCGATGTGGCCACGGTCTATGGTTTCCTCAAGGAGTTCGGGCTGGAGAACGAAGTTCAGATGAACATCGAACAGGGCCATGCGATCCTTGCAGGCCATTCGTTCGAGCATGAACTGGCGCTCGCCGCGTCCTTGGGGATTTTCGGCTCGATCGACATGAACCGAAACGACTATCAATCGGGCTGGGACACGGATCAATTCCCCAACAACGTGCCCGAAGTGGCGCTGGCCTATTACGAGGTGCTGAAGGCGGGTGGTTTCACCACCGGCGGCACCAATTTCGACGCCAAGCTGCGTCGGCAATCGCTCGATCCGGTCGATCTGGTCGCGGCCCATGCGGGCGCGATGGATGTCTGCGCGCGGGGCTTCAAAGCCGCCGCAGCCATGCTGGAGGATGGCACGATTGAGGCCATGCGCGCCGAGCGCTACGCGGGGTGGGAGACGCCCAAGGCCAAGGCGATGCTGGAGGGGGATCTGGCCTCAATCGCTGCGCAGGTCGTCCAAGACGGCATCAACCCGCAGCCCCGCTCGGGCCGGCAGGAAATTCTGGAGAACATCGTGAACCGGTTCGTTTGAGCCGGGGAAAGGGAGGAACATTATGAAGACGATCAAGGGACCGGCGCTGTTTCTGGCGCAATTCGCGGGCGATGACGCGCCCTTCAACTCTTGGGACAGCATCACCAAATGGGCCGCCGATTGTGGCTACAAAGGCGTGCAGGTGCCCAGTTGGGACGCGCGGCTGATCGACTTGGCCAAGGCCGCGTCGAGCAAGGATTACTGCGATGAGTTCAAGGGCAAGGCGGTCGAAAACGGCGTGGAGGTGACCGAGCTTTCGACCCACCTTCAGGGCCAGTTGGTCGCCGTGCATCCGGCCTATGACACCGCCTTTGACGGCTTCGCCGTCGAAGAAGTGCGTGGCAATCCCAGGGCGCGGCAGGAATGGGCGGTCGAGCAGGTGAAACTGGCGCTTTCGGCGTCCAAGAACATGGGGATCGGGGCGCATGCGACCTTCTCGGGCGCTTTGGCTTGGCCCTATGTCTACCCTTGGCCGCAGCGCCCGGCGGGGCTGATTGAGACGGCCTTTGACGAACTCGCCGCGCGTTGGCTGCCGATCTTGAACCATGCCGAGGATTGCGGTGTCGATGTCTGCTATGAGATCCACCCCGGCGAAGACCTGCATGACGGCATCACCTATGAGATGTTTCTGGAGCGCACGGGCAATCACGCGCGGGCCAACATGCTCTATGACCCTAGCCACTACGTCCTGCAATGTCTTGATTACATTGATAACATCGACATCTACAAAGACCGGATCAAGATGTTCCACGTCAAGGATGCCGAGTTCAATCCGACCGGGCGTCAGGGGGTCTATTCGGGCTATCAAAGCTGGACGGACCGCGCCGGGCGGTTCCGGTCGTTGGGTGACGGGCAGGTTGATTTCGGCGCTGTCTTTTCCAAAATGGCGGCGAATGATTTCGATGGTTGGGCCGTGGTGGAATGGGAATGTTGCCTCAAGCACCCCGAAGACGGCGCGCGCGAAGGGGCGCAGTTCGTCTCCGATCACATCATTCGCGTGACCGACAAAGCCTTTGACGATTTCGCCGATGGCGGCACCGATGAGGCGGCAAACCGCAAGATGCTGGGGATCGACTGATGGCACGTATTCGACTTGGCATGGTGGGCGGCGGCAATGACGCCTTTATCGGCGGGGTCCACCGCATCGCCTCGCGCATCGACGACCGGTTTGATTTGATGGCAGGCGCGCTGTCTTCGACCCCCGAGAAATCCGCCGCCAGTGCGGAGGCCTTGGGCATCCCGCGCTCCTACGGCAGTTTCGAGGAGATGGCCGAGGCCGAAGCCGCCCGCGAGGACGGGATTGAGGCGGTCTCAATCGTCACGCCCAACCACGTTCATGCCGCTGCCGCAAAGGCCTTCTTGGCCAAGGGCATCCATGTGATCTGCGACAAGCCCCTGACCTCTACGCTGGAGGATGCGGAGGCGTTGGCGGCCAGCGTCGCGGAGGCCGAGCCGCTTTTCATCCTCACCCATAATTACACCGGCTATCCGATGATCCGCCAAGCGCGGGCCATGGTGGCGGCGGGTGATCTGGGCGAGATCCGGATCGTTCAGGCGGAATACCCGCAGGACTGGCTGACCGCTCCGATGGAGAACGAAGGCGTCAAACAGGCCGAATGGCGCACCGATCCCGCACGCTCGGGCGCGGGCGGCTCGGTGGGCGACATCGGCACCCATGCCCATAACCTCGCCTGTTTTGTCAGCGGTCTGGAGGTCGAAAGCCTTGCCGCCGACCTGCAAAGCTGGGGCGCGGGGCGCAAGCTGGATGACAACGCCCATATGATGCTGCGTTTCGCCGGTGGGGCGCGCGGCATGCTGTGGTCAAGCCAAGTTGCCCCGGGCAATGAGAACGCGCTGAAGCTGCGTATCTATGGCGACAAGGGCGGTTTGGAATGGTCGCAAGAGGATCCCAATTACCTGTGGTTCACGCCCTTGGGAGAGCCGAAGCGCCTGATCACCCGCAACGGGGCAGGGGCGTCTGAGGCGTCGCAATCGGTAAGCCGCATTCCCGGCGGCCACCCCGAAGGTTATCTCGAAGGGTTCGCCACGATCTATAACGAGGCCGCCGATGCGATCCGCGCGGTGCAGGGTGGGGCGAGCCGCGAAAGCGCCATGGGCGTGCTGCCGGACATCACGGCGGGCATGGCGGGGATGCGTTTCATCAATGCTTGTGTCACTTCCTCGGCCAATGATGCGGCGTGGACCAAGCTATGAGTGCCACCCCCGTTCTTGCCCTGCGCGACGTGAGCAAGAGCTTCGGCTCGATCGAAGTGCTGCACGGCGTGACCCTCGCGCTAGAGCCGGGGACCGTTCATGCGCTGATCGGTGAGAACGGGGCGGGCAAATCGACGACGATGAAGATCATGGCGGGCTATCAACTGCCCTCGAAAGGTGCTGTCGAACTTGACGGTGCGGCGATCCGTTTCGACAGTCTGCACGAGGGCGAGATGGCCGGGATCGTGATGATCCACCAAGAGTTCAACTTGGCCGAACAGCTCACCGTTGAGCAGAACATCTTTCTGGGCCGCGAGTTGAAACGCGGGCCGCTGCTCGACAAGGCCGAGATGCGGCGGCGCACGCGGGACTATCTTGATCGGGTGGCCTGCAACGTCTCTCCGGATGCGCTGGTCTCGCGCCTGTCGAATTCCGACAAACAGATGGTCGAGATCGCCAAGGCCCTGTCGCGCGATGCGCGGGTGTTGATCATGGATGAGCCGACGGCGGTGTTGACCAAACGCGAGACCGATGTGCTGTTCAAACAGGTCGCGGCCCTGCGCGCAGCGGGGACGGCGGTCTTGTTCACCTCGCATAAGCTGGACGAAGTGGCCGAGATCTCGGACCATGTCACCATCATGCGCGATGGCGCGGTGGTGCAATCCAGCCCGACCTCTGAGATCACCGAAGACGAAATGGCCACCGCCATGGTGGGCCGCGATGTCTCTGACCTCTACCCCGCCAAACCCGGTGTGGAGGAGGACGCGCCAGAGGTGCTCTCGGTCGAAAACCTCAGCGTGCCGGGCTTTGCCAGCAATGTGTCCTTCTCGCTGCGACAGGGGGAGATCCTCGGGCTGGGCGGGCTGATCGGCTCTGGCCGGACCGAGGTGATGGAGGGCCTGGCCGCGCTGCGCCCGGCAAGTGCCGAACGTGTCACCCTTTTTGGGGAGCCGGTACAGTTCAAGCGGCCAAGCGACGCGCAACAGGCCGGGCTGTGCTATCTGACCGAAGACCGCAAGCTGCGCGGTCTGCTGCTGGAACGCGGCATGCGTGAGAACCTGACCCTGCAAAACCTGCATAAATTCGGCGGCTTCCTGATCGACCGCAACGCAGAGGAAACCGCCCTGACCGAGGCCATTGGCGAATTCGACATTCGCGCGGGCAGCCGTGATGTGCGCGTCGGCAATATGTCGGGCGGCAACCAGCAGAAACTGCTGCTGGCCAAGATCATGCTCTCCGAGCCGCGCATCCTGATCGTCGATGAACCCACCCGCGGCATCGACATCGGCACCAAGCAGCAAATCTATGCCTTCCTGCGCAAATTGGCCGATCAGGGCCACGCCATTATCGTGATCACCTCCGAGATGCCCGAACTCATCGGCCTTGCCGACCGCGTGATGGTCATGCGTTTGGGCGAGGTTAGTGGCACGCTGAACGCGGGCGAGATCACGGAAGACGCGATTGTCCGCCTCTCCATGGGGCTGAGCGCCGAACAAATGCCGATGACGGCCTAAGGAAACCGAAGATGACAGATGTAACCACACCTCAAACCAAAAGCTTCCGGATGCCGTCGATGTCTGTCCTCGGGCCGATCATCGCGCTGATCGTTCTGCTGCTGATCGGCACGGCGCTGAACTCCAACTTCCTGAGTGCGGCGAATATCACCAATGTCCTCGCCCGCTCGGCCTTTATCGGGATCATCGCGGTGGGCATGACCTTTGTCATCACCGCGGGCGGGCTTGACCTGTCAGTGGGGTCGATGGCGGCCTTTATCGCGGGGTTGATGATCTTGGTGATGAACGCCGCTTTACCGAGCCTCGGTGTCGGCGTGCCGATCATCCTCTTGGGCATGTTCACGGCCATCGTCGCGGGGCTGCTGGCGGGGCTGTTGAACGGCTTTTTGATCACCGCCCTCGGCATCGAAGCCTTCATCGTCACGCTCGGCTCCATGGGCATTTACCGCTCGCTGGTGACTTGGCTGGCGGATGGCGGCACCCTGTCGCTGGATTTTGGTCTGCGCAGCTTTTACCGGCCCGTCTATTTCGACGGCATCCTAGGGATCAGCTGGCCGATCATCGTCTTCGCACTGGTGGTCATTATTGGTGAGATCATCATGTCGCGCAGCGTCTATGGCCGCCACTGCGCCGCCACCGGGTCGAACGAACATGTGGCGCATTATTCCAACGTGAACGTCAATCGCACGCGGCTGATCTCCTACGCCGCCTTGGGCATCTTGGTGGGCATTGCCACGATCATGTATGTGCCGCGCCTTGGCTCGGCTTCGGCGTCGACCGGGGTGCTGTGGGAGCTGGAGGCGATTGCCGCCGTGATCATCGGTGGCACCGTGCTCAAGGGCGGCTTTGGCCGGGTCTGGGGCACCGTCATCGGCGTGCTGATCCTCAGCCTGATCGGCAATATCCTGAACCTGACCGATTTCGTATCGCCCTATCTCAACGGCGCGATCCAAGGGATTATCATCATTCTCGCTGTAATCCTACAGCGCGAAAGGAAGACGGCGCTTTAAGCCGTAGTTGAACGCTTCATGGGAGGAGCAAATATGACATTTACCAAAACATTTATTGCCACCGCGCTGGCCACGGCTGTTGGCACCGCCGCCTTTGCCCAAGACACCAAAGTCATCGGCGTGTCGATCCCGGCGGCGACCCACGGCTGGGCGGGGGGCATGAACTTCCACGCCAAGGAAACCGTCGAACGTCTGGAAGAGGTCTATTCCGATCTCGACTTCGTTCTCGCCACCGCGTCGGACCCCGGCAAACAGGTGAACGACATCGAAGACATGGTCGCCACGCGCAACATCGACGCGCTGGTGGTACTGCCCTTTGAATCCGACCCGCTGACCCCGCCGGTGCAAGCCGTGGCCGACAGCGGTGCATGGGTCACCGTGGTGGACCGTGGCCTTTCCGTTGAGGGCATCCAAGACCTTTACGTTGCGGGCGACAACAGCGGCTTTGGCAAGGTGTCGGGTGAGTTCATGGCCCAGCAAATGCCCGATGGCGGCGACATCGTCGTGCTGCGCGGCATCCCCACCACCATCGACAACGAGCGTGTCGAGGGTTTCAACGCGGCGATCGAAGGCTCCGGCATCAATGTGCTCGACATGGAGCATGGCAACTGGAACCGCGACGACAGCTTTACCGTGATGCAGGATTTCCTGTCGAAATACCCCAATATCGACGCGGTTTGGGCCTCGGACGACGATATGGCGATTGGCGTGCTGGCGGCGATCGAAGCGGCAGGGCGTGACGATGTGAAATTCGTGCTCGGCGGGGCCGGCATGAAAGAGATGATCAAGCGTACTGCCGATGGCGATGAAATGATCCCGGCAAATGTGACCTACCCGCCGTCGATGATCGCCACCGCGATTGAGCTGACCGCCGTGGGCCTCACCTCCAACGCGCCGGTCTCGGGCACTTTCGTGATCGGCTCGGTGCTGGTGACGCAAGAGAACGCGATGGATTTCTACTATCCCGACAGCCCGTTCTAATGGCCAAGGCCACCGGCAGCCTGCCGGTGGCTCCCTCTCATTTGTGAAGTAACGAGTACCGCATGACCTATCTCGGCTTGGACCTTGGCACCTCGGGCGTCAAAGCGCTTTTGATTGACGAAGGCCAACGGCCCTTGGCCGAGGGTCATGCCCCATTGGAGGTTCAGCGCCCGCACCCGATGTGGAGCGAGCAAGACCCCCATTCATGGATCACCGCCTGCGAGAGCGCCATCGCCGAGGTCCGCGCCGCGGCCCCGGAGGCATTCGCGGCGCTGCGCGGCATTGCCGTCTCGGGCCAGATGCATGGCGCCACGCTGCTGGATGCCAATGACCAGCCCCTGCGCCCGGCGATCCTGTGGAACGATGGCCGCGCCCATGCCGAATGCGCGGAACTGGAAGAGCGCGCCGATTTTCGCGGGCTGGGTGGCAATATCGTCATGGCAGGCTTCACCGCGCCCAAGCTGCGATGGGTGCAAAAACATGAGCCGGAGATTTTCGCGCAGGTCCGCAAGGTCCTGCTGCCCAAGGACTATGTCGGCCTATGGCTGACGGGAGAGCATGTCTCGGAAATGTCAGACGCGGCGGGGACGCTCTGGCTCGATGTGGAAAAACGCGATTGGTCGGATGAACTGCTCGCCGCCACGGAGCTTAGCCGCGATCACATGCCGCGATTGGTCGAAGGCAGCACGCGGGCGGGCGGGCTTCGGGCCGGGCTTGCCGCTCAGTGGGGTGTCGGCAACGTCACCGTCGCGGGCGGCGCGGGGGACAATGCCGCTACCGCCGTGGGGCTGGGGCTGGTGCAGCCGGGGCAGGGGTTTCTGTCGCTCGGCACCTCTGGCGTGCTTTTCACCGTGACCGACCGTTTCGCCAGCAACACCGCAAGCGCGGTGCATAGTTTTTGCCACGCGGTGCCGAAGACCTGGCACCAGATGGGGGTGATCCTATCGGCAACCGACGCCTTGGCATGGCTGGGCCAGATCACGGGGCAAAGCCCGGCGGCGCTGGCGGGCATGGTTCAGGACCTGCAACAGCCCTCCGCGATCACCTTCCTGCCATACCTCTCGGGCGAGCGGACGCCGCATAACGCCCCCGATGCCGCCGGGGCCTTTCACGGGCTGCGCCGCGCGCATGGGTTGCCGGATATGGTGCAGGCGGTGATGGAGGGGGTAGGCTTCGCCTTTGCCGACTGCTGTCGCGCCCTCGATCACTGTGGTTCCCTGCCCGAACGGGTCTGCGTGGCGGGCGGCGGCAGCCAGTCGGAGATATGGTTGCAGATGATTGCCGACATCACCGGCCTGACCCTTGATGTGCCCGAAAGCGGTGCGCAGGGCGCGGCGCTCGGTGCGGCGCGGCTGGCGATGCTGGGCGGTGGCGGGGCGGCGGAGGCCAAGGTGATCCGCCCCCCGAAGATACGCAAAAGCATCGCGCCCAACCCCGCGCTCACCTCGGCCTATGCGGAGCGCTATGCCGACTTCCGTGCGGCTTGGGAACAGCGGCTGGCGCAGTAGGCATCAAGCGCAAGACCGGCAAGAAAAGGGGCGGCCATCAGGCCGCCCCCTCTCATCACATCCCGGCAATCACCTTGTCCAAAGTGGCGGGATAGTCGCGCACCCGCACGCCGGTGGCGTTGTAGATTGCATTGGTGATCGCTGCCGCCGCGCCACAGATGCCCAATTCGCCGATCCCTTTGGCCTGTAGCGGGTTGGCCCAATCGTCCCGCTCTTCCAGCAGATCGACGGTCAGCTGCGGCACATCCGCGTTCACCGGGATGTGGTATTCCGCAAGGTTGTGGTTGGCCACATGGCCGTCGCGCGGGTCAAAGGCCAGCTCCTCGGTCAGTGCGATGCCGATGCCAAAGGTCATGCCCCCCAGACATTGTGACCGTGCCGTCTTGGCGTTCAGGATCCGCCCGGCAGCAAAGGTGCCATGCATCCGCCGCACCCGCGTCTCGCCCGACGCGGCATGCACCGCGACCTCGGCGAAATAGGCCCCGAAGGTGGCCTGCCGCACTGCCTCAGAAGTATCGCCGGGCTGGACGTGACCCACTTTGGCAATCTCATCCCCGTTCAGGATATCGCTCAGGCTGCGGGTCTGGTTATCAAACGTCGCCATGCCGTCTTTTAGCGTGAGGTCGCCTTCCTCCACCTCCAGCCTTGCGGCAAGTTGTTTGCGTATCGCCTCGCAGGCCAGATAGACCGAGGTGCCGCTCGACGACGCGCCCCACGACCCGCCCGAGCCTGAGGCCGGGGGCAGGGTGGTATCGCCCAAGACCACGTCGACCGCATCGCGCGGCAGACCCATCATATCGCCTGCGATTTGGCCCAAGATCGCATAGGTGCCGGTGCCGATATCGGTCATATCCGTTTCGACCCGCAGGCGGCCATCGGGCATCAGCGTCACGCGGGCTTGGCTCTCCATCAACACGTTCACCCGCGCGGCGGAGGCCATGCCATAGCCGATCAGCCATTCCCCCTCGCGCCGCTCCTTGACGCCGGGGCGGTCGGCCCAGCCGAATGTCTCGGCCCCGCTGTCGAGGGCCTCTCGGAAACGGCGAGAGGAGAATTCCTTGCCGCTTTCGGGGTCCTTCTCGGGGATGTTGCGGCGGCGAAGCTCGACAGGGTCCATGCCGATCTTATCGGCCAGCTCATCCATCGCGCCCTCGAAAACGGTGACGCCCACCGCCTCGCCCGGCGCGCGGACGGAGCCTGCGCAAAGCCGGTGCACCCGCGCCAAATCCATCGACATCTTGCGGTTCGCCCCGGCATAGAGGAAATGCGACGCCTGCAAGACCGGCTCGGCAAAGCTCTCTCCGGGCAGGTTGGACACCCGCGCGTCATGGCCCAGACCGGTCAGCCGACCTTCGGCATCAGCGGCAAGGCGCACCCGCTGCGTGGTCTCGGACCGGCGCATCGTCGCCTCATAGACCTGCTGGCGATGCAGCGCGACAGAGACCGGGCGGCCCACCTCTTTCGCGGCAATCGCCGCCGCGACGGCCTCGGGCGCGATGCCGAGTTTCGACCCGAAGCCGCCGCCGACATAGGGCGACAGGATGCGCAGCCGGTCGGGGTGGATGCCCAAGGCATCGGACAGTTCATTGCGGTTGTATTTCAGCATCTGATAGCTGCCGCGCAGGGTCAGGTCTTCCCCATCCCATGAGGCGATGGAGGCATGCGGCTCCATCGGGGTGCTGGAATGCGACGGGGTGGTGTAGGTCACATCGACCGAGAAAGCGGCCTGAGCCATCGCGCCCTCCAGATCGCCCTGATCCAGCGTTTTCGCCTCTTGCGGTTCAACCGCCGCCGTTGCGGGATCGACCGGCATGACCTCGCCGTTCTCCAGCTCGACCTTCAGCGATTGCGCCGCATGTCGGGCCTGTTCGAATTCCTCGGCGACGACCACGGCGATCAACTGACCGAGGTAGGCGGCCTGTTCCGGCCCTTGAATCGGCGCTTGGTTCGCAGTGCCTTGGGCCGGGTTGCGCAGCAGGCGCGCGTCTTGGATCACGGCCAGCACGCCCGGCATATTCGCCACGGCATCGCGGTTGGCCAAGACCACGCGGCCACTATTGCCCGGCGCGCGGACCATGACGCCATGCACCATGCCTTCGACCTGCCATTCGTTGGCATAGGTCGCCGTGCCGGTCACTTTCAGCGGACCCTCGGGGCGGTCTAGCGGCGCACCGACAAGACCCTGTGCCATATCATCGAGCCTGCGGGCGGTGGCGGGCGCGTCCATCTTGAATTGCTCGGTCATTGCTGGGCCTCCGCAGTAAGTTCGTTCAGCACCGACACCAGCGTGCGGCGGGCGAGGGGGATTTTGAAATCATTCGCGCCATAGCCCTTGGCCTCGGCCAGCAGCAGATCGGCGGCTTTGTTGAACAGGTCGTCCGACGGCGCTTCGCCCGTCAGCAGATCCTCCACCTCGGCATTGCGCCACGGTTTCGGCGCCAGCCCGCCAAAGGCCAGATCGGCGCGGGTGATCCGTCCGTCTTCCATCTCGACGATCCCGGCGACCGAGACGAGAGCAAAGGCATAAGAAGCCCGGTCCCGCACCTTGCGATAGGTCTGTTTTCCCGTCACCGGCGCAGGCAGCACCACGGCGGTGATCAATTCGCCCGGCTCTAGAACGGTCTCTTGATCAGGCCGCTCTCCGGGCAGCAGGTAAAGCTCATCAAGCGTCAGCCGGCGCGTGCCGCCGCCTTCTTTCAGCGTCTCCACCTCGGCCCCGAGCGCCCGCATGGCCACGGCCATGTCGCTGGGATGGGTGGCGATGCAATGCTCCGAGGTGCCCAAGACGGCGAGGATGCGGTTAAACCCCTCCTTCGCCGAACAGCCCGTGCCCGGCTCGCGTTTGTTGCAGGGCATGGCGCGGTCGTAGAAATACAGGCAGCGCGTGCGTTGCAGCAAATTGCCGCCAGTCGTCGCCTTGTTGCGCAACTGCCCGCTGGCCCCGGCCAGCAACGCGCGGCTTAGCACCGGCCAACCCTTGCGCAGGCGGGCGTCATTGGCCAGATCGCTGTTGGTCACTAAGGCCCCGATGCGCAGCCCGCCATCTTCGGTCTCTTCGATCTCGCCAAGGTCGAGCCGGTTGATGTCGATCAGCGCCTCGGGGGTCATGACCTCCAGCTTCATCAGATCGAGAAGGTTGGTGCCCCCGGCGATGAAGGTGCCACCGCTGGCTGCTTGCCGCGCGGCGGCTTCGGTATTTTCGGCGCGGGTATAGTCGAATGGTCTCATGCGTTTTCTCCCGCCGCTTTTCGGATCGCCTCGACGATGTTGGGATAGGCCGAACACCGGCAGAGGTTGCCGCTCATCCGTTCCGAGATCTCTTCCGTCGTCAGCGCAGGCTTGCCGCTCAGGTCATCGGTCACATGGCTAGGCCAGCCCTCTGCGATCTCTTCCAGCATCGCGGTGGCCGAGCAGATTTGCCCTGGCGTGCAATAGCCGCATTGGAACCCGTCTTCGCTGACAAAGGCTTCTTGCAGCGGGCTGAGGTTCCCGGGCGCTCCGATGCCTTCGATGGTGGTCACCTCATCGCCGTCATGCATACAGGCCAATGTCAGGCAGGCGTTGATCCGGCGGCCATTCACCATGACCGTGCAAGCGCCGCATTGCCCGTGATCGCAGCCCTTCTTGCTGCCGGTCAGTCCAAGATGGTGGCGCAGCGCATCCAGCAGCGTCGTGCGGGGATCGAGATCCAGCCGCTGCTTCGTGCCATTGATGGTCAGATTCGTTTCCACGGCAATTTCCTTTGGCTAAATGGGGGCGGAGGAGCGGCCCCCTCCGGCTATCGGCTGCTTCGGGACGTAGGGCGGCGTGGATGAGCGGCAAGCGGGTGTGGCTGGTGGGGTTCGGGCAGTGCAATTCTATAACATAATCATGATTACGAGGCTTGTGGCTGTACGCGCAAAGCGATAATGTCACCCATGAGCAATTCAGAAGTGTCACTCTCCTCGCATACGATAGCGAGGATGAGTGGACATGGGATGGGTTATGATGAGCGAGCGCGATTTGAACCGCGTTGAGGTTTTGGCGCAGGTCGATGATAGTCGGCTGACGGTAGACAATGCGGCAAACCTGCTGGATCTGACAAGGCGGCAAGTGTTCCGGCTTCTCAAGCGATACCGGCAGGATGGCGCCTCAGCGATCCGACATAAGGCGCGCGGCAAACCTCCAAACAATCGTATCCATCATGCAAAGCGCGATTATGCTCTGAGCCTGATCAAAGAGAATTACCCGGATTTCGGCCCAACACTGGCAGCTGAGAAGCTGGCTGAGCATCACGGGTTCACAGTGTCTCGCGAGACCGTGCGCAAATGGATGATCGAAGACGGCATCTGGCTCTCGCGGAAACAGCGCCGGACCTTCCATCAACCTCGCTTACGGCGCGAATGCTATGGTGAGCTGATCCAGATTGATGGTTCCGATCACCGTTGGTTTGAGGATCGGGGTGATCCCTGCACCCTGCTCGTTTTCATCGATGATGCCACCAGCACCTTGATGGAGCTGCGGTTTGTGAAGTCCGAGAGCACGTTCAGCTATTTCGAGGCGTTGGACAGTTATTTGGTTCAGCATGGCCGCCCAGTGGCCTTTTACAGCGACAAGCATTCGGTATTCCGAGTTGCCAAAGAAGACGCAAGGAATGGTGCAGGCATGACCCAGTTCGGGCGTGCGTTGAATGAGTTGAACATCGAGATCCTGTGCGCCAACAGCTCTCAAGCCAAGGGCCGCGTAGAACGGGCCAACCGCACGCTTCAGGACCGGCTTGTCAAAGAGCTGAGGCTGGCAGGCGTTTCGGACATGAAAGCCGGAAACGCTTTTCTTGAAGGCTTTAAGAGCCGCTTTAACGCCAAATTTGCCAAGGCCCCTGCCAAACCGGACAACCTGCACCGGGCGTTGAATGTGGAGCCGGATCGGTTGGCGGAAGTGTTGTGCTGGCGTGAGAACCGTTATGTCGGCAAGCAGCTCACGTTTTCCTATGACCGCAAGCGGATCATGCTCGAAGAGAACGAGCTGTCACGCGCTCTGGTCGGCAAATATGTGGACACCTATGTCTTTGTGGATGGGCGGTTCGAGGTACGCTGGAAAGGCCAAGCCCTGCCCTACAGGATCTTTGATATGGACCAGCGCGTCACCCATGCAGCCGTCACCGAGAACAAGCGGCTCGGTGCGGTTCTGGCCTATGTCAAAGAGATGCAGGATGCCGCACCGCCTAAGCCGAAGGTGCGGACAAACTCAGAGAAGATGGGCTACAAGCCGAACGGGCGTCGGCCAGGCAGACCGCCAGGATCACGGGCCAAGAAGAAGATTGCGCGCGCGGCAGAATAACTCAAGACTGCTGACATGGACGCCTATTACGAGCGCAAACACGCCGAGCAGGATGCGGCAGCTGTGGCATCAGACAAGGCGTAAAGCGGCCTGACCATCGGTTTCGAGTTTAAGGGCTGCGTGCCAGAGTGGCGTCTTGTAAAATGTGCCGTCGTCCCAAATCCTCAGCCCCTCCCGATCTTCCCAAAGCAGGCCGAGCCAACACAGTGGCTGCAAGACGCAGAATTTCAGCGCAAACCGCATGTCGCTGTGCTCCGGATCGTAGCGGTCCTTTTCTTCCCACCCGTAAAGCGTTTTGAGAAGATGTGCTAAGGTACACCCTACCCGCGCCTCGACGTTGATCACGTTCAGAAAGATGTCCCAGTTGCCCAAGGGGCCACCCCGGGCTTCGATCCGTTCATCATGGATGAACCGATAAAGATAAACCGGAGCGGTCAGATCAAAAAAGACGTCAGATGCTTCCGCCATCTCCCGTCCTTTCTTAGTCGCAACCAGCTTACCCTTGTAACGACGAAGAAGCTTCAGATGACGCAGCAACCCATGCACCGGGAACAAAGGTGGCATTTTGTATTCATCCAGCACCTTGTTCATTTCGAATAACTCGGTGGCGGTGAAATCGGGCCATTCAAAGTGTTCCGCCGCCCAATGCACAAACTTGCGGTTGAAGGCGCCTGATTGCGTCAGCCCGATCCCGCCGGTTTCGTTGGCATAACGCAACGCAAGCGTCATCCCACGAACCAGCGGCGAGTGTTTCAGGACATCAGCATCTGAGTGAAGTTTGACCGTCGGAAGCATGTCACCACGCTATCCTCGACACCAAAGACCCGCAATCCGCAAGGCTTTTCAGCCCTTCGATATTGGGGTCTGCGGGCTCAAAAGCCTTGCTCCCGTAGCGCCCTGTGGTGACCTTTCTGCTTTGCACAGCCGGTGACATTTCTGAATGGGATTTACATTGGCCGACCCCAAGGCACATTCTAAACTGCGTTGCGACACTTCCTCTATCTTGCTGAAAAAGCAAGGAGAACAGACATGGCGCATACAGAGCTGGATTTGCGTGAGAGACGCATCATTGAGGACATGCTCAAGGCAAAAATTTCGGTCAGCAAAATTGCCGCTGAGCTTGGGAGACACCGTTCCACGATCTACCGCGATATAAAACGGAACTTCTACACGGATGGCGAACTGCCGTATCTGAATGGCTATTACTGTGTGATGGCGCAGCGTCAGGCGGAAGCTCGCCGTGCGCGACGGCGCAAATTGATCCGTCTCCCCAAGCTTCGGATGGCCGTGATCACCCAGTTGAAAGAAGGCTGGTCACCCGAGCAGATTGCCGGTCGGCTTGCATTTGAAGGACATGCCATTCGTGTCAGTCATGAAACGATCTACGCCCATGTTTACAGCGCCGAGGGACAATCCGAAGAACTCGCCAGATACCTTCCAAGTCGCCGCAAAAAACGCCGGCCCCGATATGCCAGACGCCCCAGAGGACAGGTGTTTCCGCCGGATCGCTCCATTCATCAGCGCCCGGAGCATGTGAACACGCGCGAGACATTTGGCGACTGGGAAGGCGACCTGATGATTTTCGAGCGCGCCCAAGGCAACATGAATGTTGCCTCACTTGTCGAGCGCAAAACGAGGTTTGCCGTCTTGTTCCGCAACAACGATCGTAGCTCCAACCACTTCATGCGCAAGCTGATGGATGTGATGGAACCCCTGCCCCAACAGGCCCGCAAATCGATCACCTTCGACCGCGGTTTCGAGTTCAGGGAATGGAGAAAGCTCAAGACGGGCATCGGCACTGACAGCTGGTTTTGTGACCCCCAGGCACCTTGGCAAAAGGGTTCGGTCGAGAACCTGAACAAACGCGCACGGCGATACCTGCCCCGTGACACCCAGCTCGCGGCGCTCTCAAATCGCAATATGAGGGCGATTGTCAATCGGCAGCCAATCGTGACCCCCTATCGGCATCCAAAAATGACCCCCTTGGAGCGCCCGGGTAGCTGGCCCGATGCGGTGTAGCCCTCACACAGCGCAGCCGTATCGGGCCAGCGGGTTCTTGGTCATTCACGGGTCTTGAAGCGCCAACTCTCGTTGCCGGTTTCGACGATGTCGCAGTGATGGGTCAGGCGGTCGAGCAGCGCAGTGGTCATTTTCGCGTCGCCAAAGACCGAAGGCCATTCCCCGAAGTCGAGATTGGTTGTCACGATGATCGAGGTGCGCTCGTAGAGGCGGCTGATGAGATGGAATAGCAGTTGGCCGCCGGTCTGCGCGAAGGGGAGATAGCCGAGCTCATCAAGGATCAGGAAGTCGAGGCGGCAAAGCAGGTCTGCCGTGCGCCCCTGTCGATCGGCACGGGCTTCGGCATCGAGCTTGTTTACCAGGTCTACGACATTGAAGAAGCGCCCCCGCTTGCCGCGTCGGATACAGGCCCGTGCGATGCTCACGGCAAGGTGCGATTTGCCGGTCCCAGTGCCACCGATCAGCACGACATTGCGCTGCTGTTCAAGGAACTCCCCAGCGGCCAGATCGCGCACCAGCGTCTCGTTGACTGGCGTCTCTTCAAAGCTGAACTCGTCGACCTCTTTCGCCAGCGGCAGCTTGGCGATCGTCATCTGGTATTTGATCGAGCGCGCCTGCTTCTCACTGATCTCGGCATTCAGCAGGTCGCCGACGATCTGTTGTGGTTCGTGCTGACGCTTCACCGCCGTGGTGATGATCTCATCGTAGGCGGCCTTCATGCCGTAGAGCTTCAGCTGGCTCATCGCGTCCAGCACCTGTGATCTTTCCATGGTTGGGTCTCCTGAGACTGTCGTAGCGTTTGCAATCGGCGACGGGCTCGCAGGTCAGTCGCAACGCGGCCGGCGTATCGATGGTCAGCGGCGGTGACGGCTCCCGATGCCGGGCCAGGATGTTGATGACGACCGAGGCTGCGGGGACCCTTTCGCTTAGGGCCTCGGCACAGGCAGCATCCACCGCATCCAGTCCATCGATCGGGATCATGCTCAGGATCTGAACCATCTGCCGGTCGCCGTTCGGCACCTTGCCAAGCTTGCGCTGCACGCGCCTGATCGCCGGCGGCAGGTCCCAATCCTTAAAGGGGGCGCCATTCCGGAGGGCGCCGGGCTTACGAGCCAGAACCGGAATGTAGTGCAACGGGTCGTAGATGGCCTTGTCACGGCCGAAGGCTCGGGCGTGTTGCCCCACGATCTTGCCGTCCTGCCAGAACTCGACCCGCTCGGCATAGGCACGGATCTCGACAGGTCGGCCAACGGCCCGGCCGTCCACGGAGTAGCGGTTCTTGTCGAACCGGACGAGACATGTCTTCGAGACCGAGGCTGGCACGGCATGGAAACCGTCGAACGGACCGACGTAGGGGACAAGACTCGCGCGCTCGTCCTGGAACACATCCCAGATCGTTCGATCCCGAAGCTCCTGGTGCGGGTTGGCCTTGGCCCAGGCAACACAGCGATCCTCGAGCCAGGCGTTGAGTTCGGCGTAGCTCTTGAACTTCGGCCGAGGCACGAAGAACCGTCGTCGGACAACGCCGACCTGGTTCTCGACCTGTCCCTTCTCCCAGCCGGATGCCGGGGTGCAAGCGACGGGATCGACAAGGTAATGGCTGCACATCTGCTGGAACCGGCGGTTGTAGGCTCGGTCGCGGCCGACGAAGATCGTGTCGACCGCGGTCTTCATGTTGTCGTAGATGCCCCGCGTGCAGGTGCCCCCGAAGAAGGCGAAGGCCTTGTCATGGGCGTCGAAGACCATCTCCTGCGTCTCGCGGGGATAGGCACGCACGAACAGCATCCGGCTGTGACACAGGCGGACATGTGCCACCTTCACCGTGGTCGTCGCGCCGTCGATCACCACGATCTCGTGGCTCCAGTCGAACTGGTAGGCCTCGCCTGGATCGAAGGTTAGCGGGACATAGGCGGCCGCAGATGCCACCGCTTCCTCCTTCGACCAGGAGGCCGCGTATCGCCGGACCGCATCATAGCCTCCGTCATATCCTTGAGCCCGGAGTTCCTCGAAAATGCGGATGCGAGTCAGTCGCTCGCGCTTGGGCTTCCGCGCGTTCACCGCCAGCATCTCGTCGAGCATGTCTTGCCAAGGCCCGATCTTCGGCAACGGCTGAATGGTTCGCTCATAGGTGAGCTCCGTCGCACCGGACCGGATCACCTTGCGCACCGTGTTCCGCGATACTCGCAGCTCCCGGCAGATCTGCTTGATCGACTTCTTGTCCTGAAAATACGCCCGTCGGATCTTCGCTATCGTCTCCACGACCAACATCCCACACTGTGCTCCCCGATGACCTCGGGGGCATCATCCACATCAGTGTAAGGGGGTCATTTTTGGACGCCGATCACCCCGCTACGGGGTCAATTTTGCATGCCGGTTCACACGCATGGGGTTCCCGTCAGAAATTGTCGATGATCCTCTCCTTACTATGGTGTCTCCCGAAGGCGAACCGTTCCCGCATGCCGAAGAACGTCGGGTCATGTATGTGGCTATGACACGGGCCCGGAAAACCCTGACGCTCATGGGCGCCGCCTCTCGGCAATCGACTTTCATCGCCGAGTTGGTGGATGACGATGCGTACGGGCTTGGGGCAGACAAGACAGAAGACCTCCCGACCTGTACGTGCGGTGATTGCGGCGGGCATCTGTTTGCAGTGCCCCGAAAAGACGGTGGAACATTTTACCGATGTGAACATGTCGAGCTCTGCGGCAACACGCTCCCGAGCTGCCCCGACTGTGGCGTCGGCATACCCGTCAGGTCGGAAGATGGGCGGTCGTCCGACTGCCGCTGCGGTGCGACCTTCCAAGCCTGTCCGGTCTGCGCCGATGGCTGGCTGGTTGAGCGCAGCGGTCGTTATGGTCGCTTCCTTGGGTGCGTGAAATTCCCAAGATGCAATGGCAAAGGGAGACTTTAAACGGAATACCCTACATAATGTCGGTTTTCGTGAAACGGGCCCCTCCGGTAAACCTGTTGAAATCGGTGAGTTCAATGTGAAAAATGCGGAGCTGAAGTTTAAATGACCGATTTAGATCATAGCTTCCTTGACAGACTGTACGCTGTAGCATCTGATCCAGAGCATTCTGGAGGGTGGATTAGCGCACTGTTCAGCATCGTTGCGCCCCCTACGCCCTATCTGCCCCGCGAACTATCTTTTCCCGAACAAAGAGAAGCGTTCTTCTACCTTCTGGAACGGCTTTTGCGGGAAGGGAAAGTGCTGTTGACACCTCCCGCGTTGCTGGAAGATCACGAACCCTATTACTGGGTTATTGCAGATGGTTACAGCGACAATAAGCCTATGCGTCCGGTAGAGCGCGTCCCTGACGGTGGCCCATGCCGTTTCCGCGTTTGGGACGTTCCGATTGAGAAGCAAATCGCCTATATTCGAGAAACTTTCCCCACGAGCGTCACCGACGACCGTGACTTCGAGTTGACGGCCTATTGGTTTGATGGACGCTGTCCATGGATCGGCTGGATAGATTCGGAAACCGGGGTGCTGTGGGCTTCTTGAGGGTTTTCATGATCCGTCGTCTGCTGAAAGCACTCCTCGTCCTTAATCGACATTCCCCAAGTGGCCTGCCTTCTGACGTGAAGATCGCCTGACTGCGCTTAACGGGCTGATGCTCTTGGACAAATTCGTCATGGAGAGTTTGCTTACAGGCACCTGCATCTACCGGGATTTGCCAGAAGCCGCGCGGATCAAACAACTGCGAAACCTGAAGGGGTTTGCGCAAAGCCAGCCGAAAAAGCTGCTATACGTTGTCGATTATATCGAAAACGGGCTGACACCCGGTTTTGTCTCTGGCGAGGGGCCCCTGATCACCTATGCCTTTGGCGGGATCATTGAATTGACAGCGCCCGATCTGGTGCAGACATTCAAAGAGCGCGCGCAGGCTGCTTGTCAATCGGGACAGGCCTTGCGGGATTGGCTGTCTGCCAATGCCGAGAACCCGCTGGTAGAAGCAGCATAGCGTACCACGCGTTCCATACCTTGCGTGATCGGACAAATGAAAACACCCCCGGCAGGATCGCCTGCCGGGGGTGTTTTCATTTCATAGCGTACTTACTTCAGCAACACTTCCAGCGGCACAGGTTCGCTGATGGTCCAGCTATCAATCGCTTTCGGTGTCCCGCCAGAGATTTCGATGATCTGCATCTCTGCGAAATTCTGATGGTGCAATTCATCGGTAAAGCTGCGCGGACCGAATGCCGTTGCTTCGTTTCGCATCTTTTCCAGCTCTGCAGTCACCGTCGCGCCGTCCAGTGTCCCCGCGCGCTCGACCGCCTTGGCCCAAAGTTCCATCAGCACATACCCCGGATAGGCATAGGAACTGGCAGGGCGGGCACCGGCCTTGGCCTCGTATGCCTTGTTGAACGCTTCGACTTCGGGGCGTGGATCATCGCCATAGATCGACCCTTGGACCGGCACCACGAAATTCGAAAGGTTCGGCGTCGCATCCAGCCAATAGGACCCGTCCATAGACGAACCATTCAGGATCAACGAGTCGATCCCTGCCGCCCGCAACTGGCGCACAGCCGAGGCCGCACCGGGTATATAGGAACACAGCATGATCACGTCGGGCTGTTCCGGCAGCGCTTTGATCCGGCTGATCTGGCTGGCAATCGAGGCATCGTCGTTCTTGAACGTGTCGCGGCCCACGATTTCGGTGCCGTCCAGACGGGGGAACATCCAGTCAAAACCGGTGCAGATGCCCTTGTTATATTCGATAGTGGTGTCCAGCAGCACATAGCCGGTTTTGGCGTTGCGCTTGGCGTGGCTCCATTCTGCCATGGTCGCGCCTTGCACAGGGGCCAGAACCGAGCCCGAGAAGCTGTAGGGACCGACGCCCTGAATCCCGGCCTTCACGTCCTCGGCACACAGGAAGAAGGAAATCATCCCCTCCGCATCCGCCGACAATGCAGCGGGGGCGCCGAAGTCATAGTCGCAAGTCACAACCATCATGTCCGCGCCTTCGTCAATCAGTTGCAAACCCGCCTTGGCCGCTTGGGCGCGATCGGTTTTGGTGTCGGATTCGACCCAGTTGATCTGACGGCCCAACAGGCCACCATTCGCGTTGATCTCGTCGATACGGATTTTCGCAGCGGTTGCGGCGGGGGTGTCATAGGCTTCCATCCAGCCGGATTTCGCGATGGCGAACCCCACGGTGATGTCATCAGCGGCATAGGCCGGGCCGCACAGGGCCAGCACAGCCGCGGCTGTGGTCAAACGTTTCATATCATACTCTCCTGTTTTAGTTGGATTATTTAGGTTGGATATATTTGGGGTCAGGCGCGTTTTGCCTGCCCTCGTTTTTGGAACAGGCGGCCGGACAGCGCCCATTCCCTTCCCTTGGTCAGCCCCGAGGGCCGCAAGATCAGGATGACGATCATCGCCACGCCAATCACGATTTCCTGTGCGCCGTTGGGGATGGACAGATGGGTTTGGCCCACTTCGATCCCTTGCTCCATCCGGACCAGCGCCTCGATCGCGGCGGACAAAACGACCACGCCGACCACTGCACCTGTCAGGCTTCCGATCCCGCCAACCACCAGCATTGCCAAGGCGATGAAGGTCAGCCCCAGATAGAAACTGTCGGGGTTCAGAACGCCGATGTAGTGGCCCAGAAGCGCCCCTGCGACACCAGTGAAAAAGGTCGAAATCACCAGCGACAGCAAACGGTGGCGGTACATGTTCACGCCCGAGGATTGGGCGGCGACCTCATCCTCGCGGGTTGCACGCAGGGCCAGACCCGAGCCCGAATTGGCATACAGGCTGGCCACCGCAATCGCTGCAACCGCCCAAGCCAATGCGACCCACGCGTCCACATAACGTGGCAGGCCCACAACGGAACTGGTTGCACCGGTGACGTCCTCCCAGTTGGAATAGACGGTGTTGACGATGGCAAGGAACGCAAAGGTCGCGATCGACGCCGCGATCCCCGACAGCCGCAAAATCGCAGCGCCGGAAATCAGACCGACAACCGCAGCCAACAGCCCGCCCGCGATTGCCGCAGGAAAGACCGGCCATTGTGCCTGAGCCAGCCAGTCCGGCAAGCCGGGCAACAAAAGCGCCTTCATGGTGGGTTTCAGGGTCAGCCACGCGGACATATAGGCGCCGATGCACATATATCCGGCGTGACCAAAGCTGATGACGCCGGAGTTGCCAACGAAGATCCACAGTCCAACGACCAGCGTCACGCGGATCAACAGTTCCGCCATGGCCCGCCCGAGTGCCTTGTCGCCCAGACCTACCGCCAGAACGGTCAACGCCAACAGCGCCAAGGACAGAAGGACCGGAGTGGAATAGGACCGAAGTCGCATCAAAGTGTGATGGTGCATGATCTTAAACCCTTGGTTTGGCGCTGGCCGAGGCAAACAGCCCCTGCGGCCGCAACAACAGGCAGCCGATCACCAGCGAATAAAGGAAGGCATCGCGGAACGGACGGGCATCCAGCGGAAGGAAAGCTTGCAGCATCACCGAGGCCGCCCCCAACAGGAACCCCGCCGCGACCGCACCGGGCAGACTGCCCATGCCACCGATCACCGTTGCGATAAAGGCAACCAGCATGACTGGCCCACCCATACGGACGTCGGCGACACCGGTCTGTGTGACAAGGATCAGGGCAACGGCAGCCGCAAGCGCACCGGAAATCGCAAAGGCTCCGGTAATAACCCTGTTCGCCTTCACCCCCAGCATTCTTGCCATGGTGAAATTCTCGGCTGCGGCGCGCATTTCCAGACCTAACCGCGTGTGACGCAGCAACAGGAACAGGATCACCAAGATCGCGACCGTCACCCCGATAACCAGTAATTGCAGCAGGGGAACGCTAGCCCCCAGCAACTCCACCGGCGTATTCAGTCCGGGCCAAAGGGATACCGCCTTGGGACGACCGCCATAAGCGGCCAAAAGGGCATATTGCAGCACGAACCCCAGCGCGAAAGATGCGATCATCATGGTGACAGGCGTTGCATTGCGCAGGCGACGGAATATCAGCGCCTCGGATAGCACCGCCAGCCCGCCACCAATCATCAGCATCACAGGGACCAGCACGATTGCCGGCGCCTTACCCAAAAACAAATGAGCTGCGGCATCCGTACTAGGCACGATCAGGGCAAACACACAGAAGGTGATGTATTCCCCATGGGCAAAGTTCACGAGGTTCATCACCCCGAAAATCAATGCGATGCCCAGCGCGGCCAGTGCATAAATGCCACCCAGCGACGCTGCATCAAAGAAAAGTTGAGAAAGCGAGGTCATCACGAGGCCTCCTTCACTGGTTTGGATTGGCCGAAATAGGCGTCTCGCAGGCTGTCCTCGGCACCGAGTTCGGCAGCGTCCCCGTCACCCACGATCCGCCCGCCCCGCATCAGGATCATCCGCCCACCGACACGGGCAGCACGGGCCGAGCTTTGCTCGACGATCAATAGTGTCAGACCTTTCAGCGCCTGAAGCTCCAGCAGCGTGTCATAAACCTGATCGACAATCTTGGGCGCCAGACCCAAGGAAGGTTCGTCAATCATCATCAGTTTGGGGTTGGTCATCAGGGCGCGGCCGATCACCAGCATTTGCTGCTGACCGCCAGACAAGGCCCCTGCATTTGCGTGACGCCGCTCGCCCAGAATGGGGAAGGCGTTGTAAATTTCCCAAAGGTCTTCGGCCACGGCGGAACGATCCCGCCGGATACCGGTTCCGATCATCAGGTTTTCCTCGATGGTCAGCTGTCCGAAAACCTCGCGGCCTTCGGGCACCATCGACAGGCCCTTGCGTGCGATGGATTCGGGGCTGGCACCATTCAGGATGTCGCCATCCATTTCGATCCGGCCATGGGCAGTCGGGGCAACTCCGGCAATGGCCTTAAGCAACGAGGATTTCCCCGCCCCGTTCGGGCCGGAAATAAACACTCGTGCGCCTTCCTCGACCGCGAATGACAAGTCGTCCAGCGCGGTCAGCTTGCCATAGCGTACCGTCAGATCGTTGATAGCTAGCTTGGTCATTACGCTGCCTCCTCGTGGCTGGCCCCGAGATAGGCATCACGCACCGCCTGAGAGGCGAGGATCGTCGCGCGGTCGCCCTGTTCGATGATCTGGCCCGCGTCCAGAACGTACACCTGTTCGCAAACACCCAGCACCAGACCGACATTGTGTTCGATCAAAAGCACCCCGATGCCCAGTTCCGATGCAATCCGCGCAATCAGTTGCGACAGCTCTTCGGCTTCGATTTCAGACATTCCTGCGGCGGGTTCATCCAGCAGCAGGAAATCAGGCCTGTACATCAGCGCCCGTGCGATCCCGACACGACGTTCATCCGTGTAAGGCAGGCCAGAGGCAGGTAGATCGGACAGATGACGGATATCCATCCAGTCCAGAACACTGCGGGCCTCTTCCTCGGCGGCGCGGCGGCTGTGACCAAGACCAGTCCCGGTCACAGCAAGGTTATCCAGAACGTCCAGACCGGTGAACAACCGACCGGCCTGAAACGTCCGTGCAATCCCGAGGCGGCGCAGCGCAAAGGGGGAGTGCGCCCCTACCGCCTCTGTCCCGAGCAGAACTTCCCCTGATGAGGGAGACTGGAAGCCCGTCAGGACATTGACCAGCGTGGTCTTGCCGGCACCGTTTGGCCCGATCAACCCGACGACAGACCCCGCGGACAACGACATCGAGACATCCGTCAGGGCGTTGAACCCACCGAAGGTGACAGACACGCCCCGGGTTTCCAGCTTGGCATTATCGGAAAACGATACCGGCATCGCGATCACGCCTCGGCCAATTCTTTTGCGGGTTTTGCAGTGCGGGTGTCACGTTCCGGGTCATAGGTGACCACGTAGACACCGCTTTCGTGCAGGTCAGCCGTCCAACCGGGTTCGATCACAAGGGTCGTGGTGACTTCCTCAATCACGGCAGGGCCATGTAGCACATCCCCTGCACCCAGTTTCGCCCCCTCGTAGACATTGGTTTCAACCGTCGCCCCGGAGGCATCGAACACCATCGGGCGGGTCCCCTTGAGCGCCTTGTCCGATCCCTGTCCTGCAGGAATACGCATCTGGGCGGGTTTTTCCACGTGACCGCAAATCGTGCTTTCGACGTTCACAACCTCGATCGCGCTGGCAGGTTCGTCATAGGTGTAAAGCTCTTTGTGACGTGCATGGAACGCGGCCTTGAGCTTTTCCAGCGACTCTTCGGTGATCTGGAACGGGTCGACCTCGACCGTGCACTCGTGCACCTGACCGACATAGCGCATGTCCAGCGACCGGCGGATCGAAATGCGGTCACGCGTGAAATCATCCGCTTCCAGATCGGATACGCCACGCGCCTCTAGCCCGTTGAACAGATCGTCCAGTTTCGCGGCCGCATCAGCCCCTTCCAGACGCACCGGCGCGGGCGCCATGTAGTTGTACTTCACGTCCGAAATGATCTGACCATAGGCACACAGACCCGAGGCCAGTTTCGAAATCAGAACCTTCTTGATCCCGATCTCGCGCGCCAATGCGGTGATGTGCGAACCGGTGGCGCCACCTGCGCCCATAAGCACGAAATCGCGCGGATCATAGCCCCGTTCCACGGACACGCGGCGGATACCGTTGACCATGTTGTTGTTGACGATGGTGAACATGCCATAGGCGGCTTTTTCCACCGAGATCCCCAGCGGATCGGCCAGTTTCGCCTTGATCGCGTCGCGGGCCTTGGCCACATCCAGCGGCAGGCGCCCACCTACCAGACCGTCGCCATTCAGATAGCCAAGGGTCAGGTTTGCATCCGTCGTAGTGGGGTTTTCGCCACCTTGGCCATAACAGGCCGGCCCCGGTTCGGATCCCGCCGATTGCGGCCCCATTTGCAACAGCCCCATTTCGTCGATCCATCCGATCGAACCGCCGCCAGCACCCAGCGTTTCCACCTGAATCATGGGGATACCGATGCGATACCGCAGGAAGTCGATGTTCTTGCTGACATTGGCCTGACCGTCCTTGGTCAGGGTGATGTCGAAGGACGTGCCCCCCATATCGACCGTGATCAGGTTTTTCTCGCCCCATGGCTCGGCCACGTTCAGCGCCGCTTGCGGGGCAGATGCCGGACCCGAGTTGATCGCATAGACCGATTGGTCGGTCACGATTTCACCGCGTGCCAGCCCGCCGTTGGACTGGAAATAGCGCACGGGGTTCTTGGCGCCTAGCGAGGCAAAGTAGGCATCCACCGCGCTGACATAGCGTTGCAGGATCGGCGCCAGATAGGCGTTTACGATCGCGGTCGAGGTTCGGGTGTATTCACGCACCTGCGGATACAGTTGGGCCCCGATCGTCAGATGCACATCCGGCATCATTTCCCGCACGATCTCGGCTGCGCGCATCTCGTGTTCGGGGTGCAAAACGGACCAAACAAACGAAATCGCAACAGATTCCACCTTTTCGCGGATGAAGTGGCGGCAGGCCTCACGCACCTGTTCCTCGTCCAGCGCAGTGCGCACTGTGCCATCCGACAATACCCGTTCAGACACGCCCCGCCGCAGATAACGCGGCACCAGCATGGTCGCGGGCGGATAGTCGGGGTCATAACGATACCCGTCTTCCTTGTGGCCCAGACGGATTTCGATGCTGTCCTCGTGGCCCGAGGAGGCAATCAGACCGGTCCGCGCCCCGTTGTGGGTGATCAGTGCATTCAGGCCCACGGTGGTGCCGTTGATGCAAAGGTCGGTATTCGAAACGATTTCCTGCGGGGTGATACCGGTTTCTTCCTCGATCAGCGCCAGACCGTTGCGGATGGCTTGGGTCGGATCGGACGGGGTGGACAGAGCCTTGAAAATCCGGACCTGACCAGTTGCGTCGGCCAGAACGACGTCGGTGAAAGTGCCGCCTGCATCAATGCCAAGACGATATTTGGTTTGCATGGTATTTCTCCTTGATCGGATCTCAGGCGCTGGCGCGCAAACGGGCGGTTTCGGCCTCGTCGATTTGCAGGGATTCCGCGTCGGCAAAGACGACGCCGTATTCGATGCGGGCGGCCTCGATGCTGACCAGACCGTTGCGCACGTCCTCGACCACATGGGCAGGGCTGCGTTCAAAGGCAGGGCCAAATCCGCCGCCGCCAGGGTTGATATTCGCCGCGCGTTCACCCGGATTGATGGTTTCGATCACGTTGTCGGTGATAACTTCGGTCTTGCCGTTACGGGTGATTTCCAGACGACCGACCTTTTTCTCGATCAACTTGGATTCCGCGCCCGCCGCGCCCATCGCGGGGATGCGACGCCCTTCGCCAAAGGTGACCAGCGTCATAGGCTTGTCCAACGGCTCGACTTCCCAGCAAGCACCGGACCCGCCGCGGAATTTGCCCGCTCCGCCCGAATCCTCGATCATCGAATAGCGGTGGATGATGATCGGATAGCTGTGTTCCAGCATCTCGATATCGCCCGAGGTCAGGGCCCCGAAACAGCACAGCGGTCCGCGCACGTGCCAGCCGTCCTGCGTGGCCGTAGCCCCTGCCCCCGAAATGACCGAGGCCAGAACCATGGTCACGTATTCTTCGTCGTGACGGTCGTCCCAACCGGCGATGTTACAGCCGTTGGCATGTCCCCAACTGGCCGAAACCTTGTCCGGTGCGGCCTGTTCGAATGCCAGACGAACAGCATCGGTCAGGGTTTCCATCGGCGTGGTGGTACAGTTCATGTGCGGTGCGGGGGATTTCGCGTTACACAGCGTCCCTTTGGGCCCCATGTTCACCGTCACGTTGCGATACAGCCCCTCGTTATAGGGTGGCGGCAATTGCGCAAACATCATCAGGCCGAGGTAAACACCCGAGTAGCTGTTGCCCTCGTAGGAGTTGATGAAATACGGGATCTGTGGCGGGCTTGCGATCTCGATATGGCAGGTTTCGCCCTTGATCGTGACGGTCGCGGTGATGTCGAAATCACCGAATCCGTGGCCCGCATCCTCAAGAACGGCCGTTCCGGTATAGGTGCCATCCGGAACCTGCGAAATCAGTTTGTCCATGTGCTTGTTGGCCATGCTCAACAGCACTTCGATGCAATCCTGAACGGTATCCTTGCCGTATTTGTCCATCAGCGCGACCAGATTGCGGGCGCCGACCTGACAGGCGCCGATCAGGGCGTTGAAATCCCCCTCTTGGTCGCGGCGCGCGCGCATGTTGGTCAGCAGCATGTTCAGCACGTCGTGACGCGGCTTGCCCTTGTCCCAGATTTTCACGGGGGGAATGCGCAGACCTTCGGCAAAAATCTCTTTGGCTTCGGGGTTATAACCTGCGGGCACCGGACCACCAATGTCGGTCAGGTGGCCCTTGCACACGGTCCAGAACACCAGCTCGCCCTGATAGAAAACGGGGTAGTACATGCAGGTATCAATGATGTGGCTACCCGCATAATCGGGGTCGTTATGCAGGATCAGATCGCCTTCGTTGATGTCGCCTTCAAAGAAACCAGCGACGGCCTTCATCGCCGGAATAAGCGAACCAAGGTGGATCGGAATATCCTGCCCTTGCAGGATCATTTCCGGCGTGTGGTTGAACAGGGCCGTGGAATAGTCATGCGCCAGATTGAACACGGAACTGCGCGCGGTTTTTTCCAGAGCCAGCGTCATTTCGCGCTGCGTGGTTTCCAGAACACCACGCACCACGGACAGCGTGATGGGGTCGACGGTAGGTGTAGCCATAAGGTCCTCCGAGGCTGTTACACACCGTCCGGACAAAGCTGTAGAGGCCCCGGAATCCGGGGGAATCTCCCTGTCAGCGCGCCGCCCGAAACGGCATTATCGTTGTTGTTGGATGCAGCCTGCCTGCGGAATCGCGCTTCGTCTTGACGATGGGTGCGCAATGATTTGCGAATCCGTGCACTTGGGCGTCAAAGCCCGTGAAAACGCTTGACACATGGGGTTTCGGCCCCTAGCCTTCCTTCCCTAGCCTTCCTTATAGTCAAGGCAAACAGGGGAGGTTGGTCATGACGTTGGAGCAATATTCTACGGACAACGCAGCAGCGCCACATCGTGCCGCAGCGTGGAGTTCGATCATTGCCGAAACCTATTTCCCTTTGCACTTGAGCTTCCGCTCGCCGGAAACGTTTCGGGGCCGGTTATCACGCCGCGAGATGGGGCAAATCTCGGTCTCTCGCCTGTCAACAGAACCCCTGCAGTTCGAGCGTCGTCCCCACCATATCAAGTCCGCCACGGAAGAAGAGTATCTGGTCACGATTCCCCTCAAGAGCCCCGTCGTGTTCCGGCAGCTGGGCAAAGAGGTCCGCTGCGATCCGGGCGGATTTATTCTGGAACGCGGCGACGAGCCCTACCGGTTTTCATATGAAAGCTGCGCCGATCTATATGTCATGAAGGTCGGGCGTCAGGCCCTTGCGGATCGTATCCATGATCCTGACCGCTTTTGCGCCAAGGTGCTGAACGGGTATTCCGGCATGGGGGCACTATTTTCGTCGATGGTACAAGGGGTACACGATCAGGAAATGTCGACAGATTACCGAAGCAGTTCGGTGCTGACACGGCATCTGCTGGAACTTCTGGCCCTATCGCTGGAAGAAGTCGGGGCCGAAGATCCCGGTGCGGGATCGTCGGTCCGGACAGCCCATTTACGGCGGGTCGAACAGGTCATTCGTGACAACCTGACGAACCCGAACCTGTCACCGGACATGATTGCCGACCTTTGCGGGATTTCAAAGCGGTACCTGCACGAGTTGTTCAAAGATGTGAATGGCACCGTATCCCAGCGTATCCGCGACCGTCGCTTGCTGGCGGCAAAGGACATGATGGAGGCCCAGCCGCAGAAATCCATTGCGGAAATCGCCTATTCTTTCGGATTTTCGGAACAGGCGCAGTTCTCACGCCTGTTCAAGGCAGCGTTCGGGGAAACCCCGTCAGGGTATCGCGCAACGCTTCGCCAAGGTTGAACGGGCAGCGGAACGCAAGGCTATTGCTGCCCTCGTAACATGGCGATGGCCAGCAGCAATCCATTCAAGCGCGCCTGCGCCCCGTCGGAACGGGAATTGAGCAGGATCGGAACCCTGCCCCCCAAAACAATTGATCCGGTCTGTGCATTGGCGTGGAATTTCCACGATTTTACCACGGCATTCGCAGCTTCGATGTTCGGAAAAACCAACATGTCGGCGCAACCGGATACACCGTCGGCAGCCGCGCCCTTGATCGCAGCAGCCCGTGGGCTGATCGCCATATCATAGCCCATCGGCCCCGCCAGAAGGAACCCGTTGGCACCCTGTCGTACCAATGTGGCAGCATCGATTGTAGCAGGCATCGCTGGGGTAACCTTTTCGGTCGCCGCGACCAGCGCCACTTTGGGATTTACGACCCCCAGACCACGCCACAAGGCGGCGCTGGTTTGGATGATCGCCCGTTTTTGTTCGCAGGTCGGGGCAGGAAGGATGCCGTTATCCGTCGCCCCGATCAATCGCCCGAACCCCGGAAGCTCGGCGATGGAGATATTGGACAAAACCCGCGAGACGGCGATCCCCGTATCGCGGTTCACCACTGCTTTTAGATAGGCACCGCTGTCCACGGCCCCCTTGATCAGGATATCCGCTCGTCCCTCGCGTATTTCAGACACGGCCAGCCTTGCCATATCAGCCGGTGTTTGCGCGGCCAGAACCGTCACACAATGCTGGGCGGAACTTGGCAACAAGGGGTCTGATGCCGGAGAGTGCAGAATCCTACGCTAAGCGCTGAGCACTCGTTTCCCATAGTCGCGTAGATTGCCGTTGGGATCGACATACCGGTAGAGCGTGACCGGTTTCACCCCCAGTTCCTTG